>Ga0233429_1001704_pt1 | contig 25068 bp, 17 predicted proteins | sample SI_118_April2016_3_FD_179879 | JGI IMG/M metagenome (GOLD analysis project Ga0233429, IMG submission 179879) | Seawater microbial communities from Saanich Inlet, British Columbia, Canada - SI_118_April2016_135_MG | ecosystem: Environmental > Aquatic > Marine > Inlet | place: Canada: British...
TGTTTCTTGCTAGTCATCGGTAACCTCCTGTTTGACTTATTTTTTGCAAAACAAATCTTATAGAAGTTACTTTTGAATATCAAAGACTTAACAGGGCCGTATTTGCAGCTATTTATTCAACAACGCCTTAACGTTACCCAAGAAGACGTTATCATAAAAAATGGCTTGCTACCCGGGGCTTCCAAAATGGACCGTGTAAGCTTTAGCGGCAATACCTTTACTGTGACTGATTCAAATGACGCAGCAAAATATTGTACATTCCAACTTGACCAAAAGACCGAGCATGGCCATACCGTCTTTGTGATCAAAAAACCATTCTGTACTAAACTCTACGACCAAGAGCACATGGTAATATATGCTAATGCTCCAGCTAATGACTCGCTTGATCTTTACATTAAAGAAACAGGCAAATCATAAAAGATCAAAAAAAAGGGGCGTAAGCCCCTTTTTGATTTTTCGCACGCTCACTTACATCTTCGAAATAATCGCATCACCAAACTCAGAACACTTCAAAAGTTTCGCGCCATCCATCAAACGTTCAAAATCATAAGTCACAGTTTTCGCTTCAATCGCTTTTTCCATACCATGCACAATCAAATCCGCAGCTTCTATCCAGCCTAAATGACGTAACATCATTTCAGCAGAAAGAATTAAAGAACCTGGATTGACTTTATCTTGCCCCGCATATTTAGGCGCAGTTCCATGAGTTGCTTCAAAGATTGCCGCCTCATCGCCAATGTTTGCACCTGGTGCAATACCAATACCGCCGACTTCTGCAGCAAGCGCATCAGAAATATAATCGCCATTTAAATTTAAAGTTGCAATCACATCATATTCAGCCGGACGTAAAATAATTTGTTGAAGCATCGCATCAGCAATCACATCTTTCACTAAAATTTCATTACCTGTTTTAGGATTTTTGAATGAACACCAAGGGCCACCGTCAATATCTTTTGCACCAAATTCTTTTTTCGCAATTTCATAACCCCATTCTTTAAAAGCGCCTTCAGTAAATTTCATGATATTACCTTTATGCACTAACGTAACTGAAGCTCTGTCATTATCAACAGCATATTGAATCGCTGCACGAACCAAGCGTGAGGTTCCTTCTTTTGAAACAGGTTTTATACCAATACCACAATGCTCTGGGAAGCGAATTTTCTTAACATCCATTTCATCTTGAAGAAACTTAATCACCTTTTTAGCCTCATCAGAATCAGCAGGCCATTCAATGCCCGCATAAATATCTTCAGAGTTTTCACGAAAAATGACCATATCCACTTTTTCAGGATGCCTCAAAGGGCTTGGCACACCTTGATAATAACGCACAGGACGCAAGCAAATATATAAATCCAATTGCTGTCTAAGCGCAACATTTAAAGAGCGAATTCCACCACCGACAGGCGTCGTCAACGGCCCTTTAATCGCCACTACAAATTCTCTCACCGCTTCTAACGTTTCTTCCGGCAACCAAACATCTTTACCATAAACTTCTGTCGCTTTTTCACCCGCGTAAATTTCCATCCATTGAATTTGTTTTTTACCGTCGTAAGCTTTCGCAACAGCTGCATCAATCACTTTTTTCATCACAGGTGAAACATCAACACCAATGCCATCACCAGCAATATAAGGAATGATAGGTTGGTCAGGAACATTTAATGAGTGGTCGCTATTTGTACTTATTTTTTCGCCGTTAGGGATTTTGATGTGTTGGTAGGTCATGAAATACTTTCCTTGTTTGTTAAAAAACCAGGGGGCATTGTAGCAGTAGAAAGCTGGCAGATAAAGTTAAGAGAAACTTTGCCCAATACTGACTTCACATACTTCCTTGTTTCCAGACACACCTTCTAGTACAACTTGATAAGAACCCTCCTTATCAGCAGGGACTAGCAAGTGCTGATCATAAGCTTGATAAATATTACCCCCAATCTCATAGCTAGAAAGCTCAATTCCTACTTTAGTCAATACATCAATCGTTGATTGATCAGTCTCAAATACATCATCAGCAACAATGAGACAAGCACAGAAATCATATACAAGAATCATAGAATCATCATAAACTTTTCCTTCACCGATAGACACTAAATTTAAACCAAAAAAATCATCGAATTTCTCCGCCACACTTTTAAGCTTCTTTTCATAAACTTTAAAATATACACTCTCTTCATCAAACAATTCCTCTAGTATTATGACAAGAGAATAAAAAACATAAAGCAAGCAAGGAGAGGCGTCAGAATGAGCTGATCTCTCTTGAAATGAAATACTTAAATTCATCATATTTTGTAAAATTTTTTTTGCACCTTTCGTCTTAAAGCTATCTGGAATGATAGCCAATAAAGACTTAAATCCCTGCAGATATTGATTAAAACAATATGTACTAAAATTCGACTCGGCATACTGAAAAACCCCAGAATTTAGAGCTATATAGACTGCTTCAGCAACATCGTAGCTCCCAGTCATTGTCAATTGATAACATACGGATTGATGTACTATTGTTTCAACTTGAGGCCCCACTTGAAGAAACATTCGTTGCTTTTTAAAAGGGTCTATACTTTCCAAAATGCTTTCAATCATTACTTCCTTTGAGGAAGCCTCAAGAAATCCTTTGATTATACCCTTAATCCCGCTCTTAATATTTTCATTCATTAAAGAGAAAAGCAAAGCCACAAGAGTTGCCGTTCTCCCAATACCAGCCTTACAGTTCACAAACATTCGATTGGCATTATTTCGCTTACGAAATGTTTGAACAAGAAAATCAAGCGCAATAAAAGCTGTATTATTTAATCGAAAACCATGAGAATCTTTCACCATAATAGAAATCCAATCTAAGCTTAACTCTCTACCTTCTTTAGTTATTATTTCTAAAGAAACACCTATTTGTTTATCATGATGCTCCAAGGGTTTTTCACTTACATTGCATTGAAGGTCACGTAATAAATCAATCAGTGATGGAAAATCAAATTTAACTATTCCAACCGAAGCTACTAAACTTACCTTCCCATAAATCAAAAGTTCGAGAAATTCCTCTGGAAAAAACCTAGGAGAGGCGCTTAGAAAAACATCATCAACAAGACTAACATCAAGATTATTACATCGGGATCCTTCATTAAAGGCAAAAGTATGCCCTCCTCTATCAACAACCTGCTCCATATAATCCTGCATATTGGATGGCAATTCAGAAGGCGGTTGAAGATCGTCGCTTAAATCCCATACAGTATCAAAGTCAGGAGAATAACTTTTCCCATCACAAATTAACTTCAAGACCTCAAGATCCCATTTGAATTTTTTTAATCTTTGATATTCTTTATTAATCCTATGAAAAAAATCTTCTGTTTGTCTAGTAAAGCTTTCATCTAGCTTAAGTGAAAACAAAACTCTCATCGACTCAATTACTGCTCTTTTCCAAGGAGAAAAGAAACTATTTTTAGCTTCTAACGAGTCAACTAAAATAAGAAAGTAATACAAGTAAATAAGACGATGATAATTAACCTTAGACCAAGTTAAATCATAAGAAAGATCATCAAGTGTTTTTAAGCTAGCATGAAAATATGAGAATTGAATTATGGCAAAATAAGTTTTACCCGTAAGAATTCGAGCACTCAAAGCAGCTTGAACATTTTTAATTTCTTCAGATATTGCAAAAGGCGACGCAATAGGGCTAAGAAAAAACTCAGTGTTATTAGAAGTATTATCCCGCATAAATTATTCTCTATTTTTATGGCTAGATTATCCCTACATTATGATAATCACACAAGAAAAACATTTATTTTTTGCTCAAATCCGCTACAATCGGGCACTATGAGTATTCAATCAAAGAAAAAAGTCATTGTCGGCATGTCGGGAGGCGTAGACTCCTCCGTGGCTGCGCTATTATTGCTCAAAAAAGGCTATGAAGTCGAAGGCCTTTTCATGAAAAACTGGGAAGAAGAACCTGGTCAAGAAGATAATTGCAGCGCTGATGATGATCTTGTTGATGCGCAAGCTGTCGCGATGAAACTTGGTATTCGCTTGCATACGGTTAATTTTGCAACCGAATATTGGGATAAAGTATTTACATATTTTTTAGCAGAATACAAAGCAGGAAGAACGCCCAACCCTGACATCATGTGCAACACAGAAATTAAATTCAAAGCTTTTTTAGATTATGCTTTAGAACTTGGCGCAGATTTTATTGCAACAGGACATTATGCGCAATTAGAAGAGCGAGGGGGCAAACAACTTTTATTAAAAGGTCTTGATGACAATAAAGATCAGACTTATTTTCTCTATGCTTTAAATCAACATCAATTAAAACACGCCCTCTTCCCTGTGGGTGAACTAGAAAAACCTTATGTGCGAGAACTTGCAGAAGAAGCTGACTTAAGAACGGCAAAAAAGAAAGATAGCACGGGCATTTGTTTTATTGGCGAGCGAAAATTTAAAGACTTTTTAAATCAATATTTACCCGCACAACCTGGACTCATTAAAACGCCCGAAGGTGAAACGGTTGGAAAACATCAAGGTTTAATGTTTTATACAATAGGCCAACGACAAGGTTTAGGCATTGGTGGTACAAAAAATAAAAGTGAAGCGCCTTGGTATGTTTTAGAAAAAGATTTAGAAAATAATATTCTTATTGCAGGTCAAGATCATGAACACCCCTTACTAATGAAGCTAAATTTAAGCGCCAATCAATTAACCTGGATTTCAGGCGAAGAGCCGAGCCTTCCTTTTTCTTGTTTTGCTAAAACAAGATATAGACAGCAAGATCAAGCATGCGTTATTGAAAAAATTGAAAATGAAATTGCATTCGTAAGCTTTGAAAGCCCCCAGCGTGCAATTACGCCGGGGCAGTCCATTGTTTTTTATAATAAGAATATTTGTTTAGGCGGCGGAATTATTACCGCTTGAGGTTGAGAACAAAGAACCTGCCGTTGACTTAACGCAACCCTTGCCGTGTAAAAAGCCACTAAAATTGAGTAAAAGACTAGCTGCCTCATAACTTCCTGTCATTCCATTATCTGCTTCTAATTCGCCAGCCAACAAAGGGAATACTTTTTTAGCTTTCTCAGGGCAAGCTTTAATAATAACAACGCGCTGATGCTTACCCAACTCAGAAGAAATCAGACCTTCAGAAGAAAGTTTAGCAACCATATCTTTAAGAAGAGATTTTCGCTGCTTCTTATCCAATAGAGCATCAGCAACACCAAAAAAGCCCTGAGGGAGTTTAAGAAGCAACTGTTCATACTTTACTTGTACTACAGGTACTCCTTCCTTAATTTCAGATTGCTCAAGCAAAGATTCAAATAAGGATTGATATTGAGCCAAGGTTACTTCAGAAGAAGCCATTATGCTGCGTTTTCTAGTAGCTAAAAAAGAGACGTATGACTTTCTTGGAGACCCGTGAGACCTGCCAGCTGCAAACTTTGTTTTTCCTACCATTATTTCACCTTTTAATTATTATTTGATTGCGCAAACTATACGCTAAAAAAGATCCAGTTAAAAGCTTTCTTGATGTGTTGATATCGTCATTTTGGCCTTGAGCCGAAATCTTTCTGCTTCTTCAGCAGGGGCCCATGCTTTCACAAGGGTGAGAATATCTACATGAAAGGACTGCTTCCCGCATCATGATCTGTCACATCTTCAATATCATTAATTTCAGGAAAACGTTCCATCAAAGTCGCTGTAATCCCTTGTGTTAGCGTCATATCTGCCATACCACAACCTTGACAACCACCACCAAATTGCAATTTCACAATACCATCATCCGTGATTTCGATAAGCTGCACCATGCCGCCATGTGACGCTAAAGAGGGATTAATTTCAGTTTCAATAATCCAGTGAACACGCTCAAAAAGCGAAGCATTTTCGTCAAAAGCCATCAAAGGTTTAAGATTTGGCGCATCAACAAGCAACTCTTTTTGCAGATTTTCTTCCTTTAATTCAATCGTCGCACCTTCTATATAATCCTTACTCTTTCTATCAATAAACACACGAAAATCTTCAAATCCTACAATAAAATCCTCCGTATGCTCTGGTCCAATTTCAACAAATGACAAACCCGCCTCAGCATAAGGTGTCTCAGGATCCAAGGCTGTTAAATAAAGCTCTTTGCCTTTATTCTCTTTATTTTGAAGAAGCTTTTTCAAATGTGCTTTTGCTTCCTCAGTAATCGTAATATTTATCATTGTTCTTCCTGCTCAAAAGGTTAGAATGTGCATCAAAATGAAAAGCATCATACCACGGAGTTAATATGAACAAAACCGAGCAAATTGCAGAGCCTAAATCAGCGCAAATGATCGCTGATATCAAGCAATATCTACTGCAATTACAAGACCATATTTGCCGCGCCCTTGAACAGTCAGATGGCGAAGCAACTTTCAAAGCAGACACATGGGATCGCCCAGGCGGTGGCGGCGGTAAAAGCTGCGTCCTTGAAGATGGCAAAGTTATCGAAAAAGGCGGAGTTAATTTCTCACATGTTTTTGGAGACAAACTTCCACCGAGCGCAACAGCACTACGCCCAGAACTTGCCGGCCGCACCTTTCAAGCCCTGGGCGTTTCACTTGTTATCCACCCAAGAAATCCTTTCGCGCCAACATCACACGCGAACGTTCGATTTTTTATTGCAGAAAAAAAAGGTGAAGAACCTGTCTGGTGGTTCGGCGGCGGTTATGACTTAACGCCTTATTATGGCTTTGAAGAAGATGCTATTCATTGGCACCAAACAGCAAAAGATGCATGCGATCCTTTTGGTAATGATATTTATTCTAAGTTTAAAAAAACATGCGATGAGTATTTTTATTTAAAACATCGCGAAGAAGCACGAGGCATCGGCGGGTTGTTTTTTGATGACATCAATGAATGGGGCTTTGAAAAATCTTTTGCTTTTATTAAAAGCGTTGGCGACAGTTTTACAAAAGCTTATATCCCTATCATTGAAAAACGCAAGAATCATCCTTACACCGAAAAACATCGCGAGTTTCAATCCTATCGTCACGGCCGCTATGTTGAATTCAACCTCATCTACGATAGAGGCACCCTCTTCGGCTTGCAATCCAATGGCCGCACAGAATCCATCCTGATGTCGCTACCCGCTGTAACAAACTGGCGATATAACTGGTCTCCAGAGAAAGGCTCCGAAGAAGCTGAGCTTTATGCTAAGTTTTTGCCCGTTAAAGAGTGGATTTAAACCAAATCCATTGACATTTTTGCCGAGCTGATTATACTCTCCTCCATCTGTGCCGGGGTGGCGGAACTGGTAGACGCGCCGGATTCAAAATCCGGTTGTAGCAATACAGTGCCGGTTCGATTCCGGCCCTCGGTACCAGATTTTTAAAAACGAACAACTCCAAACAAAAGTAGCGCCTGAAACCTGAATTTAAAATAAGTTCCCACACTAACTCAGTCTGAATATTTAGCTAAATTAACTTATAAACAAGACTACTAGTAGCACCACTACTCACAATAAGCTTATTATCCAATAAACCTTTTAACTCTCGTTGCAGCGTTCTTCTTGTGACATTAGAGCAAACTTTTTCAAACGCTTGAATAGTTAAACTACCGTGTTTTTGCATATATTCAATAGCTAAGATTTGACGCTCAGATAAGTGGTGCTGCCTAGTTAAAATATCTTGCTTAATGGCCTGCTTACCTAGATCCTTTATTTCATTAAGTTGAGTTAACAACCCTTCTGAAAAATATTCCAGCCATGCTGACATATCCATAGCTTGCTCACGGACACTTTGAATTGCCTGGTAATAATCAGATCGGTGTCTATCGTAATATTCACTGATGGTAAATAGTTTTTTAAAATCATAGCCTTTTCGGTAAAGACAAAGCGTAGAAAGTAGACGCGCTGTTCGCCCATTACCGTCTAAAAAAGGATGGACATGAACCAACTGAAATTGCGCAATGCCTGATACTAAAACAGGATGAATAGCTGTCTCATTATTAATCCAATCTACTAACTCCTGCATCATGTTTGAAATATTATAAACAGGTGGCGGAGTATAAATAACTTCTTTGGTTTTTGAGCTAACTACATAATTTTGGATCTTACGATATTCACCTGGCGCCGCAGAATTTCCCCGAACATCTTCCACCAAGCGTTTATGAATTTCACGTATCAAACTTTCTGTAATGGCCTCTCCTTCACTAACATAACCCGCGACCAAATCAAAAGCTTGGCGGTAATTTAATAATTCTTTTACATCATCTGAATTAGCTGCTGCTAAATGCTTTCCCTTCCACAGCTGCTCTGATTGCTCTAAGGTAAGCTGCGTGCCTTCAATATGAGTCGTGTGATATGCCTCTCGAACCAACGCCTTATTTTGCATTTTTCCCAGCCATTCATCAGACAAAGTAGCAGCCTCTAAAAAACCACGCGCACGTTCAATCGCTGTCAGAGCATTGGTAATTTTATTGGAAATAGTAAATTTAGGGTCAAACATTTTATTACCTCATTACCTCAAGTTTATGACTCATCATAGCAATGTCGCAAGATTGTCGCAAGTTTTGTCGCGAGTTGTCGCTAGATATATCGCAAGATTGTCACAAGAATACTGATAATCAATGATAACCAGACATTTCCGACACCAAACCCTTACGCGGTATCCGGTGCCTGGCCTGGCCTTGGCTTAAACTAATCACACCAATTAAGCCAAGGCCAGACCAGGCACTGAATTATTGAATTTCTACGTATTGTTATGAGAAGATTGCTAATACAATACTCCTCAGCTTTAGAATTTCCTTCCATTTCTTGAGTAACTGCATCTATAGTTTTCTAATTTCTCGCGAGGCTTTAGATTATAGCATAAATGGTTACTAAAATTACATTCTGCTAAAAATATCAGACATATCGGGGTCACGTTTAGGTCCTTGAGCAGGCGGCCTCCTTCTTTCCACCCCTTCGAACATAGGGCCGAAATTATTCTGATGGTTACCATTAGATACAGGTCGAGCTTGAAGAACACTCGCAGCCTGCACTTCACGAAGCCTTCTTTCACGAGCCTGTGCGGCCATAACTTCACTCTGATATTCAGGTTTTACAAGGTCGACTTTTACATGCCCAGCAAGGCCTGTTTTTAGTCGCTCCTCTTGAGCTGTTTGTGCTTTCTCAACTTCAGCTCGATACTCTGGTTTTACCAAAGCTGGGTCTGAGCGCTCAGCAAGAGCACCCTTCATTTTTTCCTCTTGAGCTTGAGTTGTTTTCAGGTGAACTTCAGTAACAACCGTTCCATTTTTATTTTGAGCAACCCTTCCTTCAAGCTGCGGATCAGATTCCTGATTAAAGACCTCGAGCTTAGATTGCAATTCTTCATCTGCCGCATCAATTTTTTCTCCCGACTCAACTCGCTCTTGATACTCATCAAAAGTCTCGGGCGCTTTAGGTTCCCGATGAAACATGCCAGTCTCTAGAGCATCAAAATATTTCAACCCTGAAACAACCTCTTTAGGGACATCTTCTCCCGCTTCGCGAGCTATAACCGTTGCTGCCAAAAACTCCATTTTCATTTCAACGTCTGGTAAATGATGTAGCTCTCTATATTGCGTGTGTTTTTTAGCCATCTCAGATCCGATGTCTTGATCAGAAGCTCCTTTTTTCAAGACTTTTTCAACGGCTTCTGGGTTTTCTAATTTCTTAGCACAAGCAACCAAGTTATCATACACACTTCTTTTTATCTCAGCTTTATCAGCACCTTGAACTTTAGAGAAAGCATCGTTGCCGGACTCAATCAAGTGTTCATAATGTTTCTTAGCACCAACAAAGTCTCCTTCCTTAAAGCAAATTTCAGCTAATTGAAACCTAAAAACAGAGTTAGGATCCTTTTCAACAACCTTAGCTATAAAAGTTTTTTCTCTATTTTCAATATCAGAAATGCCTTTTTGCTTGGCATATTGATAACAAGCTACGACTTGTTCTGCCGCGCGAGAATCGCCTCGTTTGTGCAGCTCTTCCAGAGCCAATGCTGCATCAACAGGATTCCCTTCTTTAATCTGTATACTGGCCCATGCCCGCAAAGTATCATTGTCTTTTAGAGTCCTAAAATCACCCTTTACAACATCTTTCGCTGTTTTTTCCAAGGCTCTCCTTGCATGCGGAGAATCTCTTGTTTCTTTCTCAGTACTCATCCAAATCATTTGATTTAATGTCTCTTCCCGTAAAGTTTCAAAATGCTCAGCAGCATCCAAGTTTCCTCGAGAAAAGTGATCCTTCTGAAGTTCATCAAAACGTTTGTCTGCCTCACTTAGCGCAGTAAATGCGCTCAACGGCATCCCTTGTTTTTCGTAATATGCTGCTTTTAATCGGTGTGTACTAGGAAAGCCTGAAAATCTTCTCTCTAACTCACTAACCAGCCCTCTAGCCTCTGGACTATCGGTTTCTATAGCTTTTTTTGTTAAATCAAATGCTTTTTGAAATTCAGCCTCATACTGTTTCAACACTTCAATTTCGGAGGTTATTTTTGCTTGCAGCTTAGCTCTTTCTTTTTTATCTTCTATTTTTTCTGCGCTTCTTACTAAGTCTATCTCTGCTAATATGCGTTGTCTTACAATGATGCTCTTTTCATCTTCTAGTTGTTTATTAAGCCTTACTTCAATTTCATAAGCGGCGTTCTCTGCATTGTTAAAGATTTTTAACTCCCCTGCTCGCCACGCATTATGGAGCATCCAATCGACAACGCCACATAACGCACCTTTATCCACCTCACTGAATTCTTTTTTCCATAATTCCAATTTTCCTGACTCATCAGCACTATAATAGTTAAATTGATTATAAGCTTGACGCCCAGCAAGAGCTGTTATGGCTACAAGGGGGACAGCCTTAGGAGCTACACTTAAAATAGTACCCAGCAAAGCTTCCGTATCAAAAGATACTGTATAGGCTATACCGCCTGCAACTGATGTCCCGCTCACCATAACAAAACCAGAAAGACCGCCGCCTTCATCCCTGTTTTTTCCCGATGGACCATTACTATAATTAAACTTAGGAGAAGGTAAATTCTCGCCCCTTGCTAGCTCCCTTATGATTTTTTCAGTATTCTCTATTTCCGAAATAATATCAGTTGCATTACGGGCTGTTAATTCAACCTCCGGCGCTGGCGATTCCCCCTGCGGCGCTTGAAAAGGAGCTATACCATTCGCTAACATAAAAAACCGATAAGGATTTTGAGCGCTAGTAAGTAAAAGCGCTGAATCAATCTTATTCTTTTGCTCTTCAGGATTTTTCCCGTCTAAAATACTAACCTTTTCTGCTGGATCTCCCATCGAAGATGGACCCCTTTCAGGAAAGTCAGGTGATGCTGGCTTCTCCGAAACCCCAGCTTCTTTCAAGCCAGACTCAAATGGATGAGCAAAAAAATCAGCTGCAGAAGTAAGCCCCTTATGAAGGCTGTCAACAGTTAAGCAATCAGCAACAGAGGATAAAACATCTTTTGCAGCCTCGTATGGCCCTATTGTTAGCTGAGAGAGAACAAGAAGATTGTTGCGAAACGCTTCTCCATCAGAGAACGCTTTTGACATGACCTCAACTTCCCCAGGAGAAATGCCTTTTTCTAAAAGCTTAAGTGAAGCACCTGGATCTTTACCCATGTCAACTCCGCGCGCATCGAACCACCCGTTGTGGGGATTTGGCATTTCACGTAAGTGTCCGGGTAGTTTTATTTTGCTGGCAAACTCTAATCCTATTAATCCTAAATTTGCAGACATTGGAAGATACATGGCCGCAAGAGTTTCCGGAAATATAGTTTCAACACCTGTTCGAGCTAAAGCATTAAAGGCCGTTTTCTCAAGACTACCACCTGTTTTTTCCCATTCATGCAAACCATTCTCAACAGCATCAAAAACAAACAGAGGCTTTTTCATTAACAATGATAATGCGGGGCTTGCGCCTCCAAGGTGAGCTGATATTTCCAAAAGAGCAGATGTTCCAAGTTTTGGAGCAAACACAGGAAAAAGCCCGCTAAACTCACCGGCCGACATTTTTCCTGTCGAGCCATTTTCTGTTTGTTCGTGACCAGTCATCGTAAAACAAATTCCCAAGAGTGATGAGCCTCTCCTAAAAGCACCATTATTAGAAAATATTATCTTATAGTGAATTTCATTTTGGCGCAAGAATGTAACTAAGGTTGATTCTGAATGATTACAAAGACTCATGAAAAAACACAAGCACTAACCTGAATGTTTAAGCCTTTTTATGAAGCTTAATACAGACAAGCGGTTTTATATCCGGTGCCTGGCCTGGCCTTATCCGGTATCCGGTGCCTATCCGGTGCCTGGCCTGGCCTTGGCTTAAACTAATCACACCAATTAAGCCAAGGCCAGACCAGGCACTGAATTCTGCATTAAACAGCACATTCAAGCTCAAGGGTGCACTGAACAGTTAGCACGATTAACAGCTTCTTCTACCTCTCCCGGAGATGAGGCAAGCACAAAGAAGGTCTGAGTGCCTAGCTGATGATAGATTGGGCTCCCGCCAGCAATATCTTTTAGCCAGCTTTTAGTTGACGATCCAGGTAGCTGATCGGATAGTTGCTTATCTTTTTTTTCACGCTCGATCAGTGTTTCCAGCAACTGAAATCTCAATTGCGAAAGAGGCTTAGCGACAACCTTAACTGTAAAGCCACTATTTTTGAAAAATGGAGGTTCATATTCCACTTTATCATCTTCTCTAGGCATAATTATGTCTTCCTGAATTTTTATCAATATGATGCGCTATTATTACAGAATAACCACAAGCTAAAAAGTTTAAAATGATTTGGTATACCGCTAAATAGTTAGCTGTTTTTTAAAGCTTAGATTCCGAAATCATACTTGGCGCATCTCCACCTGGGGGTATGCTTTGCCAAAAGCCATGAAATTGATCGCTAGGTGTTTCGCTAGACGTAAATCTATATAAGCCAGCTAAAGTTTTAAGTGGGTTAACCTTTAGCGGTATCCGGTGCCTGGCATTGGCGCTTTCCTTGAAACATGGGCTCCATTTCTGGCTTACAATATACCCGTCGAAATTAACACTGAATCTAACTCTCAATCACAGAAGCTTAAGAAAATCAGCAGGTGACATCGACTTATGAAACAGAAATCCCTGGCCGCATACTGGAAAAATATCATTCTTACGTATCAACGTTCTAATACAATTTAATTGCTCTTCTGTTTCTATACCTTCTATGACCGTAGTTAACTCCAAACTAACAGACAAGAGCATTATAGAACGCAAGATACCACAACCTTTTTTGCTTAAACAATCGTCAAGAAAGCTTTTATCAATTTTTAAAGTATCAATAGGTAAATTTCTAAGATACTCAAGTGAGGAGTAGCCTGTGCCAAAATCATCTATGGCTACTCTAACCCCAAGATCTCGAATATTTTTTAGGTTTTCTCTTGTTTCTAGCGTGTCTTTCATAAAAATACTTTCTGTTATTTCCATTTCAAGCAGAGTGCTACCCAGTTTATTTTTTGCTAACAGCCCTTTCAAAGTCTTGTAGAAATTAAAATCTGCGATTTGAATAGCTGAAGCATTGAAGAAAACTCTAAAATCTTTTGGTAAACAAGTGCGGTTATTACTTAAAAATGTAATAATTTCGTTGATTACCCAATCTCCAATAGCAACAATCTTCCCTGTTTCCTCAAGAAAGGGAATAAATTCATCTGGATAAATTAATTGACCCTCTAAACGCCATCGCAATAAAACCTCTGCACCAACAATAATGTTTTTCTGTAAATCCAGAATAGGTTGAAATTCAATTTCAAACTGAGAGCTAGAGTCCCCTTCATTAAGCATTGAGAGATAGTATGCTCGCTTTTCTAGTTGCTTATTATGCTCATCACCAAACAAACAAATTTTTCCTCTGCCTTCTTTTTTTGCATGAAACAGCGCATAGTCTGCATGTTGAACAAAAGCATTCAAATTGGCATAGGCAAGAGGGATTTGAGGACCATCTTGTGTTTTAGATACTCCTATGCACACCGATATCACTCGTTTAGCGCCCCCTAGAACATAAGGTTTTTTCATTTCTATTAAGATTCGTTCACAGAACTGTTCTACATTGTCTAGCTTCTTTTTGTCTAAAAGAATAATAAGAAATTCATCACCGCCAGATCTAATAAGATAGTCTTTTTCATTAAGTAAAGCACTTAATCGCTTACTCACCTCGACAAGTAAATCATCACCTAAATGAGAACCAAGCGTATCGTTGATATCTTTAAAATTATCCAAATCAACAAGAATAAAAGCCAGCCTCCCGGGACTATTGTTAATAAGGTTAGGAAGGATGGAGCCGCTAAGTGCTCGGCGGTTGGGAAGCGCCGTAACTGCATCATGGTTTGCCTCGAAGGTTTTCTCAGCAATGTAGCCTTCTATAAGGGCATTCTGTTTTTTCTTGTTTGTAATATCAATAATGATAGCAACAAAAGCCGGCTTTTGTTTAAACTCTTCTCTTTGAATATGTACTTCGACATCGTAAGTAAAGCCATCTTTTCTTCGGTGAATAGTTTCAAAGGAGATTCTTTTTTTTCTATGCTTGAGTAAAGGCAGCAAGGTCGATTGAAATAAATCATGATTAATATCTGGCTTAATATCCAAGGGGGTCATTTCTAATAACTCGTCAAGAGCATACCCTAAATTTTTTACTGCTTTTAAATTCACCCATAGAAACTTCCATGAATCTTCATTAAAAATATAGATTTCATTTTGAGAGTGATACAAAATATTACTTAAACTTTTTTCAGCACTGACCAAGGATTTTACTTTTTCCTCTTGGGCTAATTTTTCTGAAGTATCTAAGATAATGGCAACAAAGACATCTTCATTATAAAATTTACCTTTTTCTAAGTGTACTTCAACATTATAACTACTACCATCTTTACGAAGATGTGTCGTTAGAAATGTAACTCTATCCTTAGTATTATTTTTCAGTGGTTGAAGCAATTCTTTAAATGTTTGTTTTGTATAGACTGGCTTAAGCTCAAGTGGTGTCAACAAACAGATTTCCTTGAGAGTATACTGTGTATTTTCTAGCACCCTCTCATTAACCCAGACAAATTTCAGATCCTCTTGCTTGAAAATGTATATTTCATTCAGGGAGTGATGCAGGATTGTAATAAGCTCTGAGTCTGTTTTCATGGCTTGTTTGTACTCAAATTGATCCGTGCTTATATGCTTAATTATAGACCAGCATCTTTGATTTGCTTTTAATATTCTCAGGTTATTAACTTTAAGATACCTATCCGGTGCCTGCCCTTGACTTAAACTACCAATTAAGCCAAGGCCAGGCCAGGCACTGAATTTGGCACAGCTTCTCTATCACCGTTAATACAGAGAAAAAGCAAAGAGGCAAAACTGTTATGATGAACTTTATTCTTTTTTCTTAATTTGAGCTTCTTTAATAATCCGCGTTGCAATTTCCTCGATTGATGCTTGCGTTGTTTCTAGGTAAGGTATTTTCTCTTGGAAATACAATTGCTGAATGCGGCTCACTTCTTGTTTGCATTGTTGCACACTGGCATAACGACTACCGGGATAGCGCTCTTGCCGAATATCACTCAAACGCTCGGGCGATATTAATAAGCCAAATAATTTATCTTTGTAATCATAGAGACAGTCCGGTAACCCTGTTTTTTGCAGGTCGTCACTTGTGAGTGGGTAATTTGCGGCATAGATACTAAATTGGATTGCCAAATATAAACTGGTTGGCGTTTTGCCTGAGCGAGAGACGCCAATTAAAATAATATCCGCTTGCTGATACTGCTCGGTGCGCAAACCATCATCATGATTTAAAGCAAAATCAATCGATTCAATACGGGCCATATATTTTTGATCATCAAATACGCCATGTGTTAGTCCACTAGCAAAATTAGACTCCACCCCGAGTTCTTTTTCTAACGGCGTTAAAAACTGTTGAAACAAATCAAAATAACGCGCCTTACATGCTGCAAATATCTTTCGTACTTCTGGATCAACAAGGCTGGAAAATACTATCGGGCGATGTTTTACTTGCGCTGTAAAATCATTTATTTCCTGCACCAAGCTTTCTGCTTGTTTAGCATCTTCAATAAATGACGCAGTTAAAAATTCAAACTCAATCTTATCAAACTGACTTAACAAACTTCGTCCTAACGCTTCAATAGTCAGCCCTGTTTGATCTGAAACAAAATAAACTCGACACTCCATTTTATAACACCTATTTTAAGCTTTGCTCTAGATATATTAAATAATACGCGCCATCAACAGTCAAAGTAAATATAGATAATAACTTTACAAGAAACTGCCACACCAGCATCACCTTAATATAACTCTTCATTATGATAGCTGATTTCCCAAATCACATCATATTGCAATTATTAGAACAAACTGCTCTAATATTGCAAAATGAATCACTTAAGGTAAAACATGGAAAATATCATTTGGTTTAAAGACATCCGTCTTGATAACGTTGACCAAGTGGGCGGGAAATGCGCATCACTCGGCGAAATGTTAACACAATTAACCAGCCTTGGTGTGCAAGTACCGAATGGTTTTTCCAGCACTGCCGCAGCTTACCAAGCATTTGCTGACCAAGGCGGGTTACATAAACGTATTAATAACTTATTAGACAAGCTGGATATCGAAGATATCGCAGCTCTAGCAAAAACAGGTAATGAAATTCGTGAAGCCGTCTTAGCCACGCCTTTCTTGCCCGAGTTTGAACAGTCCGTTCGTGATGCGTATAAAGAACTCTCCAATAACAATGACACTTTTGCTGTTGCTGTTCGCTCTTCTGCCACCGCAGAAGATTTAGAGGATGCTTCTTTTGCCGGACAACAAGAATCTTATTTAAATGTTCGTGGTATCGATGCTGTCCTTGTTGCGATTAAAAAAGTATTTGCTTCTTTGTTTAATGACCGCGCTATTGCTTATCGCGTTCACAAAGGCTTTGAGCATAGTAGCGTTTCGATTGCGGTTGCTGTGCAACAAATGGTGCGCAGTGATATCGCCTCAAGCGGCGTTATGTTTTCGATCGACACCGAATCAGGCTTTGACCAAGTCGTGCTTATCACTTCATCTTATGGTTTAGGTGAAGCTATTGTTCAAGGCGCGGTAAACCCTGATGAATTTTACGTACACAAACCTACGCTCACCGCAGGCAAGCCTGCTATTCTGCGTCGCAACTTAGGTCAGAAATGTCGAAAATTAATTTATGCAGCCGATGATACCGATGAATTGATTACCAAAGCCAACGTTACCGAAGAACAGCAACGCTTATTTTCCATTAGCAACGAAGAAGTTGAGCAACTCGCTCGTTACGCGATGATGATTGAGAAGCACTATAAAAAACCGATGGATATTGAATGGGCTAAAGATGGTGACAATGGACAATTATATATTGTGCAAGCTCGCCCTGAAACCGTTAAAAGTCAAGAATCTGGCGCCATCCAAAAACGTTTTCAACTCAACCAAAAAGGTAAGATTAAAGCGCAAGGTCGCAGTGTCGGCCAAGGTATCGGACAAGGTAAAGCATGCGTAATGAAAAGTTTAGCTGATATGGAACACATGAAAAAAGGTGATGTGCTAGTTGCCGATATGACCGACCCCGATTGGGAACCGGTTATGTCGCGCGCAAGTGCCATTGTGACCAACCGTGGTGGGCGCACTTGTCATGCCGCTATTATTGCTCGTGAACTTGGTATTCCTGCGGTCGTAGGTTGCATGGATGCCACACAAAAAATTAAAGACCAAGAAGGCATTACAGTTTCGTGCGCAGAAGGTGATACTGGCTTTATTTACAGTGGCCTACTTGATTTTGATGTACAAGAAACCAAGATTGATGACTTGCCTGAATCACCTGTGAAAATTATGCTTAATGTCGGCAATCCCGATCGCGCCTTTTCTTTTCACTCTATCCCTAATGAAGGCGTTGGTTTGGCGCGGTTAGAATTTATCATCAATCAAATGATCGGCATTCATCCCAATGCACTGTTAGACTTTGATCAGCTAACTGATGACAAGCTCAAAAAAGCAATCATGGAAAAAACCGTTGCTTACGGCGACCCGATCGAATTTTATATTGAGCGCTTAAAGGAAGGCATCGCCACTATTGCAGCTACCTTTTCGCCAAAACCTGTGATCTTTCGTTTATCTGATTTTAAATCCAATGAATATGCCAATTTATTAGGTGGTGATTTATATGAACCAATGGAAGAAAACCCAATGATTGGTTTTCGCGGTGCATCACGTTACGTATCTAAAAATTTTCGCCCTTGCTTTGAACTCGAATGCCAAGCAGTCAAACGCGTACGTAATGAAATGGGCTTAACCAATGTGCAAGTGATGATTCCTTTTGTTAGAACATTAACTGAAGCCAAACAAGTCATCGAAGTCCTCGATGATAACGATCTTCGCCGCGGCGAAAACGGTCTTAAATTAATTATGATGTGCGAATTACCGAGCAATGCCCTGCTCGCTGAAGAATTTTTAGAATACTTCGATGGTTTTTCTATAGGCTCTAATGATATGACGCAATTAACACTAGGCTTGGATCGCGACTCTAGCTTAGTCGCCGATAAATTTGATGAGCGTGATAGCGCGGTGAAAAAACTCTTAAGCATGGCAATCAAAGCTTGTTTGAAAAACAATAAATACATTGGTATCTGCGGCCAAGGCCCATCTGATCACCCCGACCTAGCCCAGTGGCTAATGGAACAAGGAATTGAAAGCATGTCATTAAATCCGGATTCGGTGATTGATACGCAGATTATGTTGGCAAAAGAAGCTAAAAATTAACATTTGAATGCAGGTATGATTAGACTAGAAATGGACTAACCACTTGATTATTAATAAATAAAAAGTTGCAAAGTTGCGCCGGGCGTGGCTATTATGGCACCCCGCAAGGGTGGTACCGAGACCAATTAAGGTCAAGAAGGATAAGTCCATTTCATTGGCTTAATTGTTTTAATTAGCCAAAACCAGACTAGGCACTGCAATTGCTCACTTGGCTCTCCTTTGAGTATTTTTGCTAATCGTACTGAAAATACTGCTGAGATAGGATCTGTTGCCGAGCTTTTTAAAGTATAGAGCCCACTTGGCCTATATCCGCTGCCTATCCGGTATCCGGTGCCTGGCTTTGTCTCAAAACCATGAAAAATAATGGCAAAAATAAATGCCAGACTGTATCTTGGCACAGCCTGGCATTGATGATATTGTCACGCATCAGCATCGTGAGATAAAACTATCTTAGCTGCGCGACATCTGTGACCTTGAATCTCAACAAGAAAAGACAAGTAGAAAAGGTAAGCAGCTGCAAGGAGGATTCGAAGGCGGCTTAATTTAGGCGGCAACTTTGCTGACATATACCGATATCAAGCACAAGTTACCACTACTGTCAAAGCTGTCACTAAAGAAGCACAATCTCGCGCCCCGCTTTCTCCCTTAGCATCACCCTTTTCTTCAGTAACTGGAAATAGCGCTGCCGGTGACATTAGACCTGAAGATAAAGCTTCTGAACCATTGCTAGCATTCATCTCAGCTGTTTTCGCTTCAATTAATTTTCTAATCTCAGGTGAAGCATATTCATACAAGGAACGCATAGCTTTAGCAACAGGCTCATAGCTTGCCTCTTTTTCTCCAATACATTTATCCGCCAGCAAGAGATCAAGATAAATATCTTTCTTAAAAAGCACATCTATTGCAGTAATAAAAAGACTACTGATAGAAGCATTCGAACCCGGGTTGTTAATCCCGGCTAATATTTGACTCTTGATTTCCTTTGATATACCCGCCTCTTGATCACCAATAGAATCAGATGTATCGATAATAGCAATAGTCTCAATAAATTTAGTTAGTACAAGTTGAGTCAAGGGTAATGTTAAAGCGCTGTAATCTGACGTATTTGTCATATTAGCAACGAACGACAGAGCATTAGAAATAAATTTTTGAAAAAGCAAGCAGTAAACAGCAAACTCGAACCCTTCCTTTTTAATAAAGTCTTGTTCTGATAATTGCTTAATTGAAACACCATGCTTTTCAAGAATACCATAACACTGAGAAAATACTTCGACAGTTGACTTCTTTTTTTCAATACCTGCTGCAACAATCTTCTCTATTTCATCTTTGCCTGCTGTAGGAAATGGCCCGTAACCCTTACCGGTAAAACGCTCTCTAGCATTTGTTTCATGTATTGTGATATCACGAAGTAATTCTCTTAGAAAAACCTTTAACACATCTAATGAAATCACATCAGAAGCAAGCTCAATAACAACTTTTTGAGCAACGATAATAGAGTCGCTTGGCTCTTGAGCGTTAGAAGAGAGACAGACATCTACCTTCACAACATCCCATAGATCTACGTTCATTGTCGAATTTTTTACAAAATCTCGAAGGGAGGTGGCAAGCTCCTTAGCATCTTGCTGTTTCTTTTTCACATCTTCACCAAGAACCAACCGGACCACCAACCTTTCTACAGAATTAGTTGTTGCCCGCGAAAGCTCTTCCAAGTAGTTAGCAAATGGAGTATTGACAGGGTATCGTATTGATTACTTAAGTCTATTTTTTTTGCTAGGTTTCCCGGTTAAGTCCATGTACTATATTCAATAAGATCCGACTAAGAATAAAGGTATATACTTATGTTAAGCCAAGATAAACTGAACGATCTAACTGAAGCTATAAAACAAGGCGATACCTTATCTTTTAGAGTTTTCTTTACAGAAGCTATGAAAAATGAGATTTCAATTGAATACCTAGACCAGTATCCTGCTGAAAATAATAATGATTACTCAGAACTGTTTAAAGTTATCCTTCAGGTTGGTAGCGAATATAATAAAGGTAATTTAGCAGAAGCGCGACTTACTTTATTTATCTGGGCTAAAGAGAATAACAACCGTAACGATTTTGTCACGTCTTGTGCTTTTCAGGCATTAGGACATATGTACGCTGACTACGATTCTAAAGATGCTAAAAAAAATGATATAGCAGCTAGCGAATTCTACGATCAATCGATTAGCCTGGGTAATGCTGGCGCTATGTTTGCTCGAGGTCTAATGCATGAGTCAGGTCAAGGTGGAGAAATTGATTATCCTGCTGCAATTACTCTCTATAAGGACGCGATTGAACGTGGGCATACCGCTGCCATGCTTAGGCTCGCTTTGATTTACGCTATCTATTCAAAGAGCTCAACCAATCTTGTTGAGGCCTGCAAGTTTTATTCCATACTGTATTATGCTAACGAAGAAAAATCTCCTCACGTTAAGACCCTGGCATTGCGCCTTTTAAAAGATACAGATCTTTTTGAAGCTAAATTTTCCCTACAAGTTATCGCACTATATGAGTGTAAGGAAGAAGAACCTGTTATGCACGAAATATGCGGTGAAATTGAAAATTTACTAAGAACCTACTCTAATAAATGGCAACATCCATACGCTGCGCCTCGTTGCCAGAAGCTTTCTAGTGATTTGATTCGTGCTTTTAATGCTCCAGACAATCAAGCTGCGCAATTAAAAGCAATAGGTTATGGTCTTGATCAGCTAAGCCCTTCAAAATTGGAACCACTTAGTAACACCATTTTAAAAACCTCGCCGAGAAATGCTGAGGATTTAGCGGCATCTTTAGATAATGTTATAGGCCAGCATCATGAAGTCGCTCCTGAAAATAATAATAACGGCGGCATTGTAGAGACAAAAGATACTGGGTGGACTGAAATGACAACGCTTAGACGAAGAATTGTACCCGGGACGCATAGTATTCAAAATTTGTAAAATAATTCTCAAGAAATACTGACAACTAACTTGGATTTGACTTAGGTTAATTAAAATAGTCCGCTCAAGGTCAGGTATCAAACTCTAATAAAATATAAAATTTAGCGCCATTAATGAGGCATAGATTGATGGGTTTTTTAATTGTATTTCATACTATGGCTTGATTTACTAAACGATTGCGCCATATTCATGAAAATGATTTCCCGCTTTTTTCTTGCGCTTTATCTTCACTCTCAGCGTTAAGATATTGTGAATTTTGTTTAAATACCTCAATAAGCTCATCAATACCTTTTCGGTCTTCTCGTTTTGCTTGAAGCATATGTTTTAATAATGGATGTTTATTAATGTATCTTAAAAGCTCAGAGCTTGGAGCCTTGCAATATTTTTGATACCTATAATAGGAATGGCTCCGGTTATAGAGTAAAACCTCTTTTTCCATCTCAAGCTCAAGAATAATTACACCCATAGCCCAAATATCATTTGCTTTATCGGGAATATTTATATCAACATCATCATTGACAAACGGGGTTTTGTTTTTTATTTTTTTATTAAAAAAACTTGCTAAATACGTATTATGGTCGTTTTCTCTTTTTTTTATACCTAGGCATTTAGCCTTTAACCTTTTTGAGCGGCTTGTTTTTCCAACATTAACAAAGTACCAGTACATTTCAGGCGAATATGATTCAATGCTTCCAGTTAATTGTTGCTGAGATTGTTCTGGCGTATAAGCAACCCCAAAATCTATACACTTAGGCTTGTAGTCATTAAAGATTATAATGTTAAGTAGTTTAAAATCTTGATGAATAATATTTTTATCATGCAGATCTTTAAGCATTAGTAATAGGCTATAAATCATTCTTTCTTTTTGGCGAAAGGATATTGTTGTCCTTCCAAATTGCAAATCAAGAATAAAAGATAAGAGGTTACAATTTCCTTTATCAACTATAATTTTTGAATGTTGCCTATTTAGCCCTTTGGAAAAAAACCCCGCATGATGTACATGTACACATCTTTCAGAAGTTAAACTATTGCTAAGCTTAATTTCCTTTTTAAAACTGTCCGTCACCTCTTCAAGATTGAAATCCTCATCGTCCAATATTTTTTCTCGAAAACTAATAACAGGCACAGGATTATCTTCACCAATATCCCACGCTTCTTTGCCTATTTTAAAGGCGCCCGAGTATAGGGGCGCTTTAGTTTTCTTTGAAGACAAACTATGATCTGCTACTTTTGATTTTGTTTCAGTAATCAACCTAAACTTATTTTGTTTTGTTCTTAAAACAGAAATGCTGCGTGGTAGCTCAGGATAATATCTAGCCTTACCACGTTGCTTTCGCTGAAATACCATTCCGTCGCCAACCTCAATTCTAGATAAACGCCGCTGTGTATTATTTGATAAAACAAAATCAATGATTTTTTGTTTCTCACTCAAACTTAATCGCTCTGCCATTCTTCCTAAAACAGGTTTTTTCCTCACTCTTTTTAAAAGTGAGTTAAAACTTTTTAGCGCCTTGTTTTCGCTGCTCATATTAAATTGCTCTCTATATATAAGTATACTCTAAACCATCAAAGCAAAGCATCATCTAGGAACACTTTTGTCCATGAGGGGCAAACTGCTATAATCAACCAGAGTATCATCAAAGAACTTGGAAGGATTTCTTCTTGCCGCTGGCTGCTCAGGTTTCAAAAAACTACAAAAATAAGATTTTGAGACATCAGAATCACCTGATCTGCGCGCTTGTTTTTTTACAGGAATTAATCCGAGCTCCTCACAAATCCAAGATAATATATTACCAGATAGAAAGTTGATGGGCCCACACTCTTTCTTAAAGAAAATGGTAGATTGCACAGCTTCTTGAGACGACCTTATATTTCCCCGGTCAATGTTGCGACGTAAACTTAACAACAAATGCGAAAACGCCAATAGATTATCATCCAAGCAATTATCATGCTCAGAAAGAAAAATAACACCACCTGGATCGAGCAATGAAACAGCTTGTTTTAAGCTTGAACATTGCGCTTGAAAAGAAGGGAAATGATGCAAAGAATGATTATAACTAATGACAGCAAATTTCTTTTTTGGAAAAACCGACTTTAAATCAGCGCCATCATAAAAGACATGTTGCACATTTGTCATATGGTTTGTTTTGCCTTGACCCCATTCAAGTTCAGACTTTATATCTACAGCGTAAGGTAGAAGGTTTAAGCGCCTACCCACCAAATAGACAAGAGAGCAATCACTAGCACCAACATCAAGTATAGCCCCGTTTTCTAAAGCTATCTCTATAGAGCCTTCTATCATACCAGCAATAGCTTCTACCTTCTGATTGAGATATTCCGTATAACTAAGAGGGAAACCGATCTTAGCAGCTTCAGGTAACTCAGCTATCCAATTATATATTTCGCAAATGATCTTTTCATCTGAAATAACAGATGAAGAATCTTGAACCAAAGAAAGCAGACTTTCTGCAAGTTTTAAAACATCGTTTGAATGCACATCAATAAAAGAATACTTTAATAACGCATGCAAAGAATTAAGTCCCTCATGCATAATGACAGAGGAAATAAAATTTTCATCAAGAAAGGTAAATGGATACTGTATTGTCTTTTTTGGCATGATCGCTCTTATTATATTATTAAAACCCCCTCGGTGCTTTCATGCTGTGCTTTCATGAAAAGTGGTGAAACTATCTCATAGAAGCCTAAAAATAGCAAATAAAATGTGCATTTGAGATGGCTCAATACCCAAACCAGAACAATAGAGCGAATCATTATTAAAAATTAATACTTCCCAAATACTTCGCATGACGCGCAGGAATACACCCATGGTATCCGGTGCCTGGTCTGACCTTGACTTAAACTAATTACACCAATTAAGCCAAGGCCAGACCAGGCACTGAATTCATTTATTAATTCGATAAAAAACTATTAGAAAAAAGCCCGCCATCTAGGCTGCTAAGAATGGTGGGATTACTCGCTACGCTCGCGAACCCACCCTACACAAAAAGCCCAAATAAAGAAGAGAAGCGCAGCTTCGAAAAACCCCAAAAAAATCCCCGCCAAGAAGCTCCAGGCGCCATATTTTTTCGTAAACCGAGGCGACAAGCGAGCGAGCAGCGGAGTGCACACTTGTGCATGAGCAGCACAGCGAGCGCAGGCAACGAAGAAGCGAAGCTTCGAAAAACCCTTACAGATAGAATTCTGCATAGAAGCTCCGGGCGCCATATTTTTTCGTAAATCGAGGCGACAAGCGAGCGAGCAGCGGAGTGCACACTTGTGCATGAGCAGCACAGCGAGCGCAGGCAACGAAGAAGCGAAGCTTCGAAAAACCCTTACAGATAGAATTCTGCATAGAAGCTCCGGGCG
>Ga0233429_1001718_pt1 | contig 24948 bp, 21 predicted proteins | sample SI_118_April2016_3_FD_179879 | JGI IMG/M metagenome (GOLD analysis project Ga0233429, IMG submission 179879) | Seawater microbial communities from Saanich Inlet, British Columbia, Canada - SI_118_April2016_135_MG | ecosystem: Environmental > Aquatic > Marine > Inlet | place: Canada: British...
TGCTGAGCCACGAAGTCGGTGACGGCGAAGACCATCTCAAGAAACTGCTATCTGAAATTCGTATTATGACCGGTGCACTGGGTCTCGGCATTGCGCGGGCGGCCTTGGATGAAGCCAAAAAATATGCGGCTGAGCGGCAACAATTCGGCAAGCCGATTAACCGCTTCCAAGCCATTCAAATGAAGCTCGCCGAAATGGCGACAGATTTAGAGGCCTCGCGCCATTTGGTTTATTACGCGGCTGGATTGCTGGATGAAGGCAAGCCACACCGCAAAGAAGCGTCGATGGCGAAAATGTTTGCGACCGAGGCAGCCGCCGATATTTGTGACAAGGCGGCCCGCATTTTTGCCTCCTACGGCTATGCCATGGAATACCCCGTTCAACGGTTCCTGCGCGATGTCCGCTTTACGCTGATTGGCGGCGGCACCAGCGACATCTTAAAACTCGTTATCGCCAAAGAGCTTTCACTAGAGGATTGATCAATATGGCTGAGAAAAAAATCAAGATTTTGGTCGGCAAACCTGGCCTGGATGGTCACGATGTCGGCGCTAAAGTCGTTGTCCGCGCACTCATGGATGCGGGCTTTGAGGTGGTTTATACCGGGCTCAGAAAAACCCCAAGCGAAATTGCTCAGCAGGCCTTGGAAGAAGATGTTGATGTCATTGGCCTTTCAAGCCTCGCAGGCTCACACATTCTATTTTGCAAGAAACTCAAAGGTCTGATTGATCAATACGGTCTCAAAGAAAAGCTCTGGCTAATTGGTGGCTGTGTGCCGAAACCGGACCATGCCGAGCTGAAAAAAATTGGCCTCGATGGCATATTTCCGAATGGCAGTAAGTTGAGCGACATCGTTGACTTCATTAACGAAAACGCTGCAAAGAAGGAGGACGCGTAATGGATGGCTCATCAGGTGACGCAAAAAAAGTCTTCAATGAATCTGGTATTGAAATTCAGCCAGTTTACGGTCCGGAAGATGTCGAAGAATCAGGTGGTATAGAATTTATTGGCGAACCCGGTGAATATCCGTTCACCCGAGGTATCCATAGCGAGATGTATCGCAAGCGCCCTTGGACGATGCGGCAATATGCCGGCTTTGGTAATCCAGTTGATACCAATAAGCGTTTCAAATTTCTGATCGAGACCGGTAACACGGGACTAAACGTCGCCTTCGATCTGCCAACCCAAACCGGGCTCGACACCGATAATGTCTTGGCGGAAGGCGAAGTGGGCCGGGTCGGTATGGCCATCGACAGCATGCGTGATATGGAAATCGCGTTTGATGGTATTGATTTGGAAAAAATCACTGTTTCGCTAACCATCAACGGTTCAGCAGCCATATTGATTGCAATGTATTTGGCCATGGCTGAGAAGCGTGGCTACGATATTAAAAAACTACGTGGCACGGCGCAAAACGATATTCTGAAGGAGTTTATTGGTCGGGGCACATGGATTTTCCCGGTTGACGCTTCGGTCAAACTGGTTGGCGATACGATTGAGTATTGCGCAGAACATGCACCCAAATATTCGCCGGTCAGTGTTTGCGGATATCACATTCGGGAATCCGGTTGTAATCCTGCCGAAGAGATGGCTTACGCGTTCTGTATTGCCAAAGCCTATGCCCATGAAGTGATGAAACGCGGCCTGGATGTCGATGAATTCGCCGGGCGTTTATCTTATAACATTAATAGTTTCGGAAATATTTTTGAGCAGGTCGCTAAATATCGTGCTGGCCGAGGCCTGTGGGCTAAAATTGTCAAAGAAGATTTGAAAGCCAAGGACCCTAAATCGATGTGGCTACGCATGATCGCGGGCGGCGGCGGTGGTGGCCTGACATATGAGCAGCCGGAATTGAATATTGTCCGTGGCGCTTATTATGCCTTAATCAGTGCCCTGGCTGGTACTCAGACGATGGCGTTGTGTTCCTTCGATGAGGCCTACACGATCCCAACCGAATATTCCGCGCGTATTTCGCTCCGCACCATGCAGATGCTAACCCATGAAATGGGGCTCTGCGAAACGGTCGATCCGATGGCAGGCTCCTATTATATGGAGACGCTGACCAACCAGATGCGCACCAAGATGGAAGAGCTCATGGCGGAAGTCGATGCTGAAGGTGGTATCGTCGAAATGGTTCGAGACGGACGGGTCCAGGCAAAAGTTTCGAAACAGGCTTATGATATGCAACTGAACATTGATTCAGGTGAATTCCCTAAAGTCGGCGTCAATTGTTTCCGTATTGATGAGGAAGAGGAGCGGGAAGTTGAGTTCCATTCATACAATACTAAGGATGCCGAACTTCAGAATGAAAGCTTGAAAAAAATACGTGCCTCGCGCGATCAAGGGGCCGTCGACAAATGTTTGGCTCAATTAAAGGCGGATGCCAAGGATGGTAAAAACGTCATGCCCGCCTTGGTCGAGGCCGTCAAAGTTTACGCCACAGTCGGCGAAATGACAGACACCATGGTCGAAATTTATGGCCGCTACGAAGAGCCGATCCGTTTTTAGGCTCGGCAAGAGGAAAGAAGATGAACACTGTTGAAAATTATATAGCCCCTGGAAGTATCGAGGAAGCTGCGGCTGCCTTGGCGGCGGGGCCGGTGACGATTGTTGCCGGTGGCACGGATCTCATGCTGCAAACAGGGTCGGGGGCAATCGCTTACGCCAAGACCTTGATGAATGTGCGGCGGATTGCCGAAATGCAGGGTGTCTCGATTGACGGAGACACAATCCGCATTGGTGCTTTGACGACAATTACCGAGCTTAAGTCCGACGCGATTATCGCCGAGCATCTGCCGGTGGTGGCTGAGATGGCTGATAAGTTTGCCAGCGACCAAATCCGTAATGCGAGCACGATTGGCGGTAATATATGTAACGCGTCACCTGCTGGTGACGGCATTGTGCCGCTGATGATGTATGGCGCCGACGTTGTTCTGGCCTCGGCTAAGGGTAATCGCAACGTCGCCCTCAGCGAGTTTTTCACTGGCCCCGGTAAAACCGTCAAAGCCGATAATGAATTGTTGGTGGCCATTGAGATTGCCAAACCGGCAGCGGGTTTTAAAGGCGGCTTCGGCAAATTTGGCCCCCGCCCGGCACTTGAAATTGCCATGGCCTCGGTGGCGCTCGGCGGTGTTGTTAAAGACGGTGTGATCAGCAATGTCAGTGTTGCCTTTGGCGCGGTTGGCCCAACCCCGATGATGGGCGCTAAGACGACCGCCTTGCTTGAAGGCAAAACCTTAAATGAAGAAACCATTTCTGCTGCCGGTGAAGCCGCCAGCGAAGAAGTTACGCCGATTGATGATGTGCGGGCCAGCGCGTGGTACCGCCGCCATCTCATCCGTGTTATGACCGAGGAGATTTTGAACGATGTCGGCTAAAATTGATATTGAATTTACCGTCAATGGTGCGGTTAAGCAGGTCACTGTTCCAGCGACGGCTTCCGCTTTGGATATGTTGCGCGATCAGCTTGATCTTAAAGGCGCCAAAGAAGCCTGCGGCGAGGGTGAGTGCGGCGCCTGCACGGTGATTGTTGATGGTGTGTCGGTATGCTCGTGCTTATCTTACGCCGTTGATTTTGATGGCCGTAAAATTGAGACCATCGAAGGGGTGCAAAGTGATGAAGGGCTTGATCCAATTCAACAGGCTTTTGTCGATTATGGCGCTGTCCAATGCGGCTATTGCACGCCGGGCATGGTGATGCAGGTGAAGCACACCCTTGATAAAAACCCCAATCCAACGAAGGAAGAAATCCAACGTGGTTTAGAAGGCAATGTTTGCCGTTGCACCGGTTACAGCAAAATAATCGATGCTGTTACCGAAGTTGCAAGCAGTTGAGCGGAGACGGAACATGGATCAAATAGTCGAAAAACCAGACACTCTTATTGGCGCGGCCTTTCCTAAACCGGACGCGCCGGACAAAGTCGTCGGTAAGACAACCTATATCAACGATATGGTGCTGCCACGCATGTTGGTCGCCAAGATCAAGCGGACCGACCGGGTGCACGCTAAAATCCTGAGCGTTGATATCAGTGAAGCTGAAAAAGTGCCGGGCATTGTCGCCATTGCGACGGCTGAAAACTCGCCCAAAGGCCTGATCGGCGTCTTAAAAGACAACCCACCGCTCAAAGGCGATAAAGTCCGTTGTATTCGGGACGAGATCGCCGGTGTCGCTGGTGAGACCGAAGAAGCTGTCAACCGCGCGCTTGAGCTTATCAAAGTAGAATATGAAGATTTGCCAACTGTGTTTGATCCGGAAGAAGCGCTTAAAGAAGGCGCTCCTCTGATCCATGAGGACAAGCCTGGCAATATCGGCCTGACCTTTGATTTTGAGCACGGCGACGTCAAAAAGGCTGAAGCCGAGTCCGATGTTGTGCTCGAGGAAAAATACGAACTTCATTACGTCACCCATACTTGCATGGGCCCCGGCTGCGTCATTGCCGATTTTGATACCCACGGCAAGCTGACGATCTATACCCAGACGCAGTATCCTTATAATTACAAGATGGATCTGGCCCCGGCGCTCGATATACCGGCGGGCGATATTCGGGTTATTCAGCCGCCTACCGGCGGGGCCTTTGGCTCTAAATTGGATGTCTATCCGTTTGAGCCGATCGCGGTCTATTTAGCCAAAATAGCACGCCGTCCGGTGAAATTGTTTTTCTCGCGGGAAGAAGAGTTCATCGCCTCACCAACACGTCAGCCGGCGCGGGTCTATATCAAGCAAGGTGCTAAAAAAGACGGCACGATCACTTTCCGCGACGTTCAAGTCTACCTCAACAATGGTGGTTATACGTCCTGGGGCGCGACCATTCCTGCTGTGATGATGCGGACCATGACCGGCCATTTCCGAATTCCAAATGTTGAGTTTCATTCGGTAGCACCTTACACCAACAACCCGTTTGCCGGATCCTTTAGGGGCTATGGCAATGTTCAGGCGACCTATGTGACGGCGACCTTGATGGATAAGATGGCCGAAGAGTTGGGCATGGATCCGATCGAATTCCGGCTCAAAAATGCGCAAGAGCCAGGTGAGCGCACACCGCAAAATAGCTTGCTGAAAAATGCTGCTTTGGCGGATTGCATCAAAATCTCTGCTGAGAAAACTGATTTCTTGAAAAAGCATGCAGAGTATACCGAAGCCCGCAAGACGCCGGGGCGTATTCGCCAAGGTATTGGTATTGCGACATCGGTCCACAACGCAGGCGGTGCCAAAATCCATAAAAGTGATGGCTGCGGCACGATCTTAACGATGGATGATTATGGCCGGGCAACAGTGATCACCGGTGCTTCTGAAATTGGCCAAGGTATTGATGCGGTGATCACGCAATTGGTTAGCGAGGAGCTTGGTATTCCACCCTCTGACGTCCTCATTGCCAATGATGATTCCGCGATCGGCCCGTGGGATGTTGGTGTGCATGCCAGCCGGACGACCTTTATTGCTGGTAATTCGGCACGCAACGCCGCGGTTAAAGCCAAGCAGCAGATCCTTGCTGCCGCTGCGCGTCAATCAAATGTCAGCGCTGATAAGCTTGAACTTCGGGGCGGCCATGTTGTGCAAAAAGACAATGGCGTTTCGGTCACCAAACTAGACCGTTTGATCCGCGCGATGCATTTCGCCGGTGAAGATGCGGAACTTGTCATGGTCTCTGAATATTACGAGCCGCCGAGCGAGCTAGAGGATAAAAACCACGTCGGCGATATCTCTGCTGCTTATGCCCATGGTGCCTACATTACGGAGCTTGAAGTGGATACGCTGACCGGCGGCGTAAAATTGCATAAAATTACAGCCGTCCAGGATGTCGGCAAGGTGATCAACAAGCTTGGCATCGAAGGTCAAATGGAGGGCGGTATCGCGCAAGGTATCGGCTATGGCCTGTCGGAAGAACTGATCATTGAAGAAGGCATTGTCAAAAATCCGAACTTCCGCGACTACAAAGTTGTCACGGCGCCGGAGATGCCCGAGATCGAGTGTCACTTTATTGAAGATGATGAGGAGACCGGACCCTTTGGTGCGAAAGGCATCTCCGAACTGCCCTGTATCATTCCAGGCGCGTCCATTGCTAACGCGGTCTATAACGCGATCGGTGTGCGCTTTGATAACCCACCCATCACACCTGAGAAAATCGTCCGCGCGCTGCATGGCGGCAAAGCGGAGGCGGCTGAGTGAAACCTCGCACCGTCCTCTCAATGGAGCAGGCGCTGTCGCTCCCTTCAGCGACGTTGCGTTTTGCCCAACTCGGCTGGCGGGTCATTCGCGTTGAAGCGGTGACGTCCGGCAAAGGAAATCCGGGCGATCCCAATCGCTATATCGGCAGCAAAGTCGCCGACGAAGATCGCCACTCTTATTTCATCGCGCCGAATGTTGGCAAAGAAGCCATCGCGCTCAATTTGAAAGAGCAAGAAGGTCAGGACGCCCTTAAGCGCATTATCAAGGAACTCGACGTTGATATTTTCTGCTGCAACACGGTACCGAGCCGCTATGAAAGCCTCGGCATTGATTACGAGACGCTTTCAGCCGTAAAGCCCGATCTGATCTGGGCTGGCATTTCGGCATTGGGTCCAGAGTTCCCAAATGTGCCGGGCTATGATCCGGTAATCCAGGCATTGGCGGGCTACATGGAGTTGACCGGCGATCCTGACGGCAATCCAACCTTATCTGGTATTCCCTTGGTGGATCTCAAAGCCGGTGACGAGGTTTTTGCCGGCGTGTGTCTCGCTTTGGCAGAGCGCGCCGAGACCGGCCAGGGCAAGCGCATCGATGTCTCAATGTTCCAGGCTGCCGCTTCGTGGCTGATCACGACCTTGCCGCTGATTGATTTCGGCTGTGACTATTCCGAGATCACGCGATCGGGTAACGAGCACCGCAAGTTCATCCCAACCAATGCCTATAAATCCAAAGACGGCTTTATCTTCATGGCGCAAGGCAGTGACGTGCAGTGGCAGCGCTTTATCGCCATTCCTAAATTTGCCTCGCTCGAAAGCGATGATCGCCTCACGAATAACGGCCGATTGGCAAATCGCGAACAGCTACAAAAAGACATCGCCGATATTATGGCCAATTTTGAAACGTCTGAGCTCGCCAAAGATCTTCGCGGTGCGACGATTCCTTGTGCTCCGATTTGCACGATCCCACAAGTGATTGAGCGCGAAGAACTTAATGGCAAGCTGACAACCACAACCTCGCTTGATGGCAAAACCATTCGCATGCAGCCAATGGCGGTCGATCAGCCGGAAGGTCAAATGAAACTCTCCTTCCCGCCTAAATATGGCGAGCAAACCGAAAAAGTATTAAGTGAAGCCGGCTATTCAAAAGAAGATATGGACCAGTTAGGCCAAACCAACATTATTCCCAGTTAAATTTAAAGAGGAAATTACGATGAGTAACAAACTAGAAAATAAGATCGCGCTAATAACCGGTGCCGGACGTGGTATCGGTCAAGCCATCGCCTGCAAGCTCGCCAGTGAAGGCGCGAATTTGGTGATCAATGATTTGACCGAAGAGCCGGCGCTTGAAACTAAGAAATTAGTGGAAGATATGGGCCGCGAATGCGAGATCGTGGTCGGTGATGTGACCGCGCCAGATTTCGGCGATAATTTTATCAAAGCCGCGGTCGACCGCTTTGGCACCATTGATATCATTGTTAATAATGCCGGTTATGCCTGGGATGCGATCATCCAAAAGATGACGGATGAACAGTTCCAAGCCATGATGGATGTCCATGTTACGGCACCTTTCAGAATATTGCGCGCGGCCTCCGAAGTTATTCGCCCAGCTGCAAAGGCGGAAAATGAGGCCGGTACGCCGGTCCACCGTAAAGTCGTCAATATCTCTTCCATTTCCGGACTTTACGGAAATCCTGGTCAGATCGCTTATTCATCGGCCAAGGCTGCGCTGATCGGTATGACCCGGACCATGTGCAAAGAATGGGGGCGTTACAACGTCAATGTAAATTGTGTGACTTTTGGCTTTATTAAAACCCGCATGACCGGCGAACTTGGCTCACCTGAAACCAAGGCGCAGATTGGTGATCGTGAAATTACCATGGGCATTCACCCCGATATGGCCAAAGGCATGGAAAGCATAATTCCACTTGGCCGTGGTGCGACACCTGAAGAAGCAGCCGATGCTGTCTATTTGTTCTGCATTCCAGAATCAAATTACATCAGCGGTCAGATTGTCCTGGCTGGAGGCGGCCTCATCATCTAACTGCCGGAATACATTGCAATGGACGAGCAAGTCACAAAACCCGCTGTCTCGCTAGATGACAGGTATAGCCTTCCTTCGGGCAAGGCCTATATGAGTGGTACGCAGACCTTGCTCCGTCTGTTGTTGGAACAAGCCAGGCGGGATCAGGCAGCAGGCCTCAAGACCGCCGGCTTTGTCTCCGGCTATCGCGGCTCGCCTTTGGGGGGCTTCGATTTAGCGCTCTGGAAAGCGCAGGATTTCCTCAAAAAAGACAACATCCATTTTCAGCCCGGCCTCAATGAAGACTTGGCAGTGACAGCTGTCTGGGGCTCACAGCAAACCGATATCTTTGGTTCTCAGAAATACGATGGCGTTTTTGGTATGTGGTACGGCAAGCTGCCGGGCCTGGATCGTTCGGGCGATGCCATGAAGCACGCCCATATGAACGGCATCTCAAGGCATGGTGGCGTGTTGGCGGTCAGCGGTGATGACCCGGCGATGTCGTCCACATCAGTCGCGGGCCAAAGCGAGCACACCTTCGCCTCCTATATGATGCCGGTGATCTATCCATCTAATCTTGAAGATATTTTGCGCATGGGTTTGCTGGGCTATGGTTTGTCTCGCTATTCCGGCAATTGGGTGGGCTTGAAAACCATTTCGGATATTGCCGAAACCTCGGCCTCGGTTGAGCTCGGTAGAGCCGTGCCCGAATTTAAGCTGCCGGATAATCACGGCGACATTTGGGAACAAGTTATCGGGCGCTGGCCGGATGACCGCTTTAGCCAGGATATCCGCCTGCAAGAGGTGAGGTTGCCCGCAGCTGTCGCCTTTGCCCGCGCGAACAGCTTCGATGAAGTCGTTGTCTCGTCGCCCAAACCGCGGATCGGCATTGTCGCTGCTGGCAAGCCCTATCTTGATCTGCGCCAAGCCTTGGATGACCTCGGCATTACTAACGAAGTCGCCGCTGAGATCGGCCTCACGGTTTATAAGCCAGGGTTGATCTGGCCGATTGAGCCTGAAGGCATGACAGCCTTTGCACGCGGGCTCGAAGAAGTGATTGTTGTCGAAGAACGCCGCGCCTTTATGGAAACCCAGCTCAAAGAGCTTGCCTACAATTGGGAGGCGGGATTGCGGCCACGCATTCTTGGCAAGGCTGATGAGATTGGCCAGCCCCTCATTCCATCGACCGGGGTTATTTCGGCGGCACTGCTCGCCAAAGTGATCGGTCGCCGATTGCAAAAAATAACCAATCATCCGGCGATAGCAAAAAACCTGGCTGAAAGTGATACCCGCACGCAACAAGCTGTCGTGCAACCGAGCTCCGATTTCCGCGTGCCGCATTTTTGTCCGGGCTGTCCGCACAATCGCGGTACCTCGACACCGGAAGGCAGCGCGGCGATGGCCGGTATCGGCTGCCATTCCTTGGCGATGTGGATGCCGGGCAATGATACGGTGACCTTTACCCATATGGGCGCTGAAGGCGCGAACTGGATCGGTGCATCGGCTTTCGTTGACCGCGACCACATGTTCCAGAATATAGGCGATGGCACCTATGCCCATTCAGGCTCGCTCGCTATTCGAGCGGCCCATGCGGCAGGCTGCAATATGACTTATAAGATTCTCTACAATGATGCCGTCGCCATGACGGGCGGCCAGCCGGTAGAAGGCCACGCCAGTGTTCTTGATATCGCCAAGCAGATGCAAGCCGAAGGCATTGGCAAGGTCGCTGTCGTGGCGGACGACCTGAAAAAATATAAAGATTACGGCCCGGATTATAAATTCCCGGCGGGTATCGAGCTATACGGCCGTGAAGAAATGACATCGGTGATGAAGGCGTGTCGCGACTGGCCGGGTGTTTCCGTGCTGATTTATGATCAGGTCTGTGCGACTGAACGCCGCCGCCGCCGGAAGCGGGGTCTGATGCCGCCTGCCACAAAACGCGTCGTCATCAATGAGCGGGTGTGTGAGGGCTGCAGTGACTGCTCGTCGCAATCAAAATGCGCGGCCATTCGACCGCTGGCAACGCCGCTTGGCATCAAGCGCCAAATCGATCAATCTGGCTGCAATATGGATTTGCTCTGCCTTGAGGGGTTTTGCCCGGCGATGGTAACAGTGGAGGGCGGTGAGCTTCGCAAACCAGCCGTCCCGGAAGCTGGATCCGATTTAAACATCACTGTACCCGATCCGGTGCAAAAGCCCCTGACCGGAAGCTATGACATATTGATCGCTGGCGTGGGTGGCACCGGCCTTATCACAATCGGAAATTTGCTCGGCATGGCGGCGCATCTTGAAGGCAAGGAATGCTCGGTCTTGGATAATACCGGTATTGCCCGGATGGGCGGTGCGGTGACAACCCATGTGCGGTTGGGAGAGCCGGGGATAAACCTCAACGCGTCCAGGATTGAAAATCTTGCCGCTAAGGCTTTGCTTGGTAGCGACCTTGTGGTCTCCGCCAGTATGGAAGTTTTGCCGCGCATCGGCGATGAACAAACCACCGCCATTCTCAACACTTATATCGCGCCGACCGCTGATCAGGCGGAAAATCCTGAGCTTTCGGTCAATGTTGATGCCTTGGTCGAAAAAGTCACCAGCCGGGTTGGAGAAAATTCGGTGACCCTTGATGCAACCGAGCTGGCCTCGTCTTTGATGGGCAATAAAATTTTTGCTAATATTTTGATGCTCGGGATTGCTTTTCAAAAGGGCCTGATCCCGCTCGATATCACTTCCATTCATCAGGCGATCGAATTAAATGCCAGCGCGGTTGAAGAAAACTTAACCGCCTTTGAGTGGGGGCGTCGCTATGCTGTTGATGCGGAGGCTGTTGCTGCCTTTGCCGGTTTGGCAGAAACAGCGCCGTATTCGCTCGAGCAAAAAATCTCAGAACGGACCGATGATCTGGCGAAATATCAAAATACCGCTTACGCCAAGCGCTACACTGATTTAATCGCCAAAGTGCGCGATGCAGATAAAGATCAAAATTCGGCGGCGCTTAGCAAAGCCGTGGCTGATAATTATTATAAATTGCTCGCCGTGAAAGATGAGTATGAAGTGGCGCGGCTTTATACGGATGGCGATTTTGAGCAAAAGATCAAAGATCTGTTCGAAGGCGATGTGAAGCTGGAGTTTCATATCGGCCGCAACCTTGTGGCGGCGGAAAATCGAAATACCGATCGGCTTAAAAAGCAAAAATTTGGCTCCTGGTTTATCAGCGTTCTCAATCTGCTGAATGGGGTCAAAGGCCTGCGCGGCAGCCTGATTGATCCATTTAAATATACCAAAGACCGTAAGCGCGATCGTCAATTGATCGACGACTATGAACAAAGCATTGATGCTTTGCTCAAGGGTTTATCGGCAGAGAATTATGATCTGTCGGTTGAGATCGCCAAAATCCCGGATGTTATTCGCGGCTTTGGCCGTATCCGGGACCGTTCAGTCACGCTGGCAAAAGATCGGGAGCATGAGCTTCTGGCCCAATTGGACAATAAAGCCGCTTAATCTCAATTTTGCGTTGCACCTCTGGCGTGGGCCAACGTAGACTTGTGTGATGTCTCGCATTGATTATCGAAAATATGTCCCGACCGCTGAAACCTCCAAAGTTCATGGCGAGAGTGCGCGTCAACACGCGGCAGATCTAGCGGACGTGCCGTTAATTAAAGGCATTCTTGCTGGCTGGCAGGAGATGTATGCCGCTCCCTATACAGGTATGACGACAGATGGAACGGTAATGCCGGGCCTGTTTAAGTTGCGCTCGGAAAAAGCGCCGATCGAGCAAGCCATAATTGCTGCCAATCATTTAATCTCCGAGCTGACGCCTGAGCAACTCAAATCCTCAAGCTTTGACGTCGATGCCAAGCAATGGCGCAATTGGCAAAATACCGAGATTTATTTCGAAGACTTTGGCCTGCGCTTGGCGGAAGTTTCGGATGCTGTGCGCGACGCAATTTTGGCAGTGATGCGGGCAAGTTTGAGCGCCAAAGGCTATGAGAAATCCCGCAATGTTATGCGTCTTAATGGCTTTCTGGGTGACCTTGTTGGCGGCCCTGAAATATTTGGCGAGTTCACCTATCTGTTCAGCTTGTTTGGCACACCATCCGCTTCTGAGCCTTGGGGATGGCAGATCTTCGGCCATCATCTTTGTCTCAGCTGTCTGATGATTGGCGATCAAATGACGATCACGCCAACTTTTATGGGCGGTGAGCCGTGCTCGGCGGATGAAGGTCCGCATAAGGGTTTAAGTATATTTGACGACGAGGAACGCTTTGGGTTGGAGCTCATGCGATCTTTTTCTGAGGACCAGCAAGCCAAAGCGTTGATCGCCAATTCGATGATCGGCGGCGATTTGCCAGAAGGGAGGCGGGTGCATCATGACGGTCTTCATCTGGGCGGCGCCTATTGTGATAATCGCATTGTGCCTTATGAAGGTTTGCAAGGCGTTGATTTTACCAAGCTCCAGCGTCGCAATCTGCTGGATTTGGTGGCTGAGTATCTCGGCACGTTACCGCCAGGACCATTCGCCGCCAAAATGGAAGACGTCGAGCGCCATTTCGCTGACACCCATTTTTGCTGGATTGGCAGCCGGGAAGAAGATCAGGCGTTTTATTATCGCATCCAAAGTCCGGTCACGCTGATCGAGTTTGATCATCATGCCGGGGTGTTCTTGACCAATCCGACACCGATGAATTTTCACGTCCATACCTTGGTCAGAACGCCGAACGGCAATGATTATGGCGTTGATCTTATTCGCCAACACTATGAGAATGCACCACACCATAAGGATCATCACCACGACCACTAAAAAATAATAAATTGGGGAGAAAAACATGCTTGGCAAAATGATGGATATGCCGCTTTCGATCACGTCGATGATCAAACATGCGGCCAGATTTCATAGCGATACGGAAATTGTCTCCAGAACAATTGAGGGACCCATTCATCGTTACACGTATGCCGACTCTTACCAGCGCATTCAGAAATTAGCCCATGCGCTTGTTGAGCTTGGTGTGCAGCCGGGCGACCGGGTCGCGACATTGGCGTGGAATAGCTATCGCCACTTTGAGCTTTATTTTGCGATATCGGGTTTGGGTGCCGTCTGTCATACGATCAATCCGCGCCTGTTTGGCGATCAGATCTCTTACATCATCAATCACGCTCAGGACAAAGTGATTTTTGTCGATCTAAGTTTCGTGCCGGTCTTGGAAGGGGTGGTCGACCAAATCGGTGACGATGTGGAATTTGTGATTATGACCGATCCGGACCATATGCCGGAAAGTAAATTAGACGATGTGCAATGCTATGAAGACCTCGTTACAGACCAACCAGACCACTATGATTGGCCGGAATTGGAGGAAAATACGGCATCCTCGCTTTGTTACAGCTCGGGCACGACCGGCAATCCAAAAGGCGTTCTCTATACACACCGCTCGACCGTGCTGCACGCGATGGGTATTTGTGCCGCCGATACCATGGCGATATCGGGCCGGGATGCTGTTTTGCCGGTGGTGCCAATGTTTCACGTCAATGCTTGGGGCATCCCCTATGCTGCGGCGATGTCTGGGGCCAAGCTGGTTTTTCCGGGCGCGGGCATGGATGGCGCTTCAGTATTTGAGTTACTGGAACAGGAAGACGTAACGCTGACAGCAGGAGTGCCTACCGTGTGGCTGCTGTTGCAGCAATATTTTCAAGCTGAGAATAAAACATTGCCGCATCTTGAGCGCGTCATTGTTGGTGGGGCCGCGCTGCCTGCCTCGATTATTGAAGCCTTTGAGCAAGATCTTGGCTGCAAATGTCTGCACGCCTGGGGCATGACCGAGATGAGCCCGATTGGCACGATTTTTCATATGAAAGGCGATATGAAAGATATGACATCAGAGCAACTCATGGCTTACAAAGTGAAGCAGGGTCACCCGGTTTATGGTGTTGAGATGAAAATCGTTAATGATGACGATGAAGCATTGCCCCATAACGGCCAGGATTTCGGCGAACTTCTGGTACGCGGCCCCTGGATCACCAGCGGCTATTTCGAAGATGATGAAGCTTCTGCCGGCAGCTTTGATGCAGAAGGTTACTTCAGGACCGGTGATGTTTGCACCATCGATGATCGCGGCTTTATGCAAATCGTCGATCGCTCGAAAGATGTTATTAAATCAGGCGGTGAATGGATCAGTTCCATCGATCTGGAGAATATCGCCGTCGGCCATGAAGCGATTGCGGAGGCGGCGGTAATTGGCTTGTCGCATCCCAAATGGGACGAACGACCCTTACTGATCTGCGTCAAAGCCGAGGGGGCGGACGTCGCCGCCGAAGATATGTTGGCCATGTATAAAGGCAAAGTCGCCGATTGGTGGATCCCCAATGAGGTCGCTTTTGTCGATGAATTGCCGCATACCGCGACCGGAAAGCTCTTGAAAACGGCGCTTAGAAAACAATTCTCTGATCACACTTTTTCAGATGCTTAAATTATTGCTTTTGCCGCATTATTGGTGATGATCAGGCCATTCAATTAATAAACCAGTAATAAATCAGGGGAAATAAGAAATGTCAGAACAAATGATTAAAGTCACGGCTGAAGACGGCCATACGTTTGATGCCTTTCGGGCAACGCCGGATGGCGAGTCCAAGGGCGGTCTCGTGGTTTTGCAGGAAATTTTCGGCATGACCGAGCAGCTTAAAAATATCACCCGCGCCTGGGCTGCTGATGGTTATGATACCATCCTGCCCGCTATGTATGACCGGATTAAGCCGGAAACTGTTATCGCCTTTGATGATATGGAAAGCGCGCAAGGCATGATGAAGCAATTCGATCCGGATGGCGTGGTGAGCGATATTCGTGCCGCTGCGGCTGCCGTTGATGGCGGAAAAGGCGTTTCCGTGATGGGCTTTTGCTGGGGCGGTGGTGCGGCAGCCAGGATGGCCAGCATATTGGATTTAACCTCAATTGTTTCCTTCTATGGCACTGCGTTATCGAACAATGCCGCCAATGGTGCAAATTGCGCGGCTCAGTTTCACTTTGGCGAGACCGATCAGCATTCTCCACCGGAAATTATTGCTGAATTGAAGCAAAACATTCCCGCTGCGGAATGTCATGTTTATGACGCTGGTCACGCTTTTGCCAATGATGCCCGGCCAGATTTTTATGTTGAACCGGCAGCTTTGTCAGCGCGGGAGCGGACGGTTGAGTTCCTCGACCGCGTTCACGGTGCGTGATTAGCCATGGCGCCCGCTGATAATGGGGCAGGGCCTTACAAATCCTGCCAGCCGCCTGATCCCAATCCGGTAAAGCCGGGGTTCCAATTACCACCAGGTGCTTGCGACGCCCATTGTCATGTCTTTGGACCTGGTGATGTTTTTCCGTATCATCCAAGCCGCTCCTATACGCCGCCGGATGCGTCGCGCCAGACGTTAAAAAACCTCCATGATTTTTTAGGCCTTGAGCGTGCCGTCATTGTCCAGGCGAGTTGTCACGGGCCCGACAATACGGCGATGCTGGATGCTATCGCCCACAGTAATGGTAAGTATCGCGGTGTTTGCCACATCGATGAAAGCACGACGGAGAAAGATCTGCACGATCTCCATGACGGCGGCGTTAGAGGTGTGCGTTTTAACTTTGTGAAGCATCTGGGCGGTGCGCCGGATATTGATTTTCTGCGCCGTACGGTTGATGTTATTCGCGGCCTTGATTGGCATCTCGTTCTGCATTTTGATGCGGCGGATTTGCTGGAATATAAAAGCCTGCTTGAAGAGTTAAGTATTCGTATTGTCATCGATCATATGGGTCGCCCGAAGGTTGCCGAAGGGGTCGAGCAGGCATCGTTTCAGACTTTGCTGGATTTTATGAAGAATGAAAATTATTGGGTAAAAGTCTGTGGTTTGGAGCGGATATCAGTTGACGGTGCGCCATTCCATGACGGCATTCCTTTTGCGCAAAGCCTTATCGAGGTCGCCCCCGATCGGATTATTTGGGGCACAGATTTTCCTCATCCCAATATCAACGGCGACATGCCCAATGATGGCGAGCTGGTGAATTTGTTGGGCTTAGTGGCTCCCGATGAGACGCAGCGGAAAAAAATTCTCGTCGATAACCCTCACCGGCTTTACGAGTTCGAGAGCTAAGATGCAGAAAGCGATCCCTTGTGTGATGATGCGAGGCGGGACCTCGAAAGGAGCCTATTTTCTTAAAAGTGATCTGCCGGCTGATGAGACGGCGCGCGATCAAGTCTTACTGGAAGTGATGGGCTCACCTGATGATCGCCAGATCGACGGCCTCGGCGGCGCCAATCCGCTGACCAGCAAAGTCGCCATTATCAGTAAATCCGATCAAGCGGGCGTCGATATCGATTATCTTTTTGCCCAAGTCGTCGTCGATGAACCAGTTGTCGGTTATGGTCAGAATTGCGGAAACATTTTGGCCGGCGTTGGCCAATTCGCAATTGAAAAAGGCTTGGTTGAGGCGGGCGACCCAACGACGGATATCACGGTTCATATGGTCAATAGCGGCGATAATGCGGTTGTCACGGTGGCGACGCCAGGCGGTGAAGTTGCCTACGAAGGTGATGCCGCAATCGATGGTGTACCTGGAACGGCGGCCCCCGTGCCGCTTAATTTTCTGGATACCGCGGGCGCGATTTGCGGGGCCTTATTGCCGAGCGGGAACATCGTCGATGAGATTGATGGCGTGAAACTGACTTGTATCGATAACGGCATGCCAGTCGTGGCATTGCGGGCCTCCGACTTTGGCGTTGAAGGCACAGAGACTGTTGAGCAATTAGAAGCCAATGAAGAGCTTAAAAGCCGCCTTGAAAGTATTCGTTTGCAAGCTGGCCCGCTGATGAATTTGGGCGATGTTACGGATAAGACGGTGCCTAAAATGACACTCCTTTCCAAACCAAGGAGTGGTGGTGTTATCTCGACACGCTCATTCATCCCACATCGCTGCCATTCGACGATCGGCGTGTTTGCGGCGGTCTCGGTCGCAACAGCTTGCCTGATACCCGGCACGCCGGCGGCTGACATTGCCGGAAACCTCAGCGGCGCTGGTACGCGTTTGCTGATTGAGCATCCCAGCGGCGGTATGGAAGTTGATATTGAAATTGAAATTAATGGCGAGGATATAAACCTCAAGCGCTCGGGCTTTTTGCGGACAGCCAGAAAGCTCTATGAAGGTTCAGTCTTCGTTTCTGATCAAAAGGAGAATTAAAAATGCCCAGAGGCGTAATCGATATTGAAGGCATCCAAAGCCCTGAAATGCAGGCTTTAAAGAATAAGACAACACCAGAGGATTTGCCGTTTAATATTACCAAAATTGGTCATGTTGTCTTGCGCTGCACGGATATGGAAAGATCGGTGAAATTTTATACCGATGTTTTGGGCTTTCGCGTGACCGATGTTTATCCCGAAACCATGATCCCCGGCCGGATGGTCTTTATGCGTTGTAACAATGACCACCACGGTGTCGCCTTGGTGGGCGGCATTGATAAGCCGTCGCCAAATGAAGAACTCCATCACATGGCATTTGAAGTTGATAGTTTGGATGAAGTGTTGCGGGCCCGCGAACATCTCAAAAAGCACGATGTCACAATTCTATTTGAAGGTCGCCGCCGGGCTGGCGTGCAGATCGCGGTTGAGTTCTTAGATCCCGATGGCCACTGGCTGGAGATTTATTGGGGCTTGGATCAGGTTGGGCCAAATGACACCGCCCGCCCACCTGAAGAATGGGTTGAAGAATTTTCACTTGAAGACGCGATTGATAGTGCGCCCGTCGGTCAGGACACAACGCTTGCCGACCCATCGCTTAAAAAGGGTTGATGATCAGAGTTGATGGCAAGCCCGGTTGACGTTCCGCAAAAAAGCATTCTCCTTGGCATAATTTTGACGATCCTGTCCGGCAGTTTTCTGGCCATGATGGATGCGATCAGTAAGCATTTGATGGGATCGCTAGATTCCGTTCAGGTCATCTGGAGCCGCTATTTCTTTCAAGCCCTCGTTGTTACCGTCTATTTACTGGCGACACGTTCGAGATCCATTTTCAAAAGCGCGCGCCCCGGCATTCAATTGCGGCGCTCGGCAGCTTTATTCGGCGCGACCTTTGCGATGTATTCATCTTTACAATTTTTACCCTTGGCCGATGCCTCGGCGGTACAGTTTATGGCACCCGTGTTGGTGACGATCATATCGGGTGTGTTCCTCAAAGAAGCCATTGGCGTGCGTCGCTATAGCGCTGTCTTTGTTGCTTTTTGTGGCGTGCTTCTCATTGTCCAGCCGGGCGGAGATTTTCAATGGCCGATCCTATTGCCGCTGTTCACGGCTTTGATGATGGCGATTTTCTTAATTCAAACGCGGGAGCTTAGGCTCCATGATGACGATTACACGACGCTTTTTTATTCGACTTTGGTTGGCGTGATTGTCTTAATTCTAATTGTGCCGTTCTTTTGGCAGCACCCGAGCTTGAAGGAATTTTTGATGATGTGCGCGCAGGGCAGCCTGGGCGCGGTGGGCCATCTGATGCTGATCAAAGGCTTTAAACATGCCTCGGCTTCGGTGTTGTCACCGTTTTTATATTCCCAGCTCCTCGTCGCTGTCATCTTGAGCGTAACGGTTCTGGCAGATCCGATGACCATTGGCATATTTGCCGGTGCCTGTCTGATTGTCGCCAGCGGTCTTTATATCTGGCACCGTGAAGTTTATCTGACTGAGCATCGGAAAACGGCTACTTAAAAAAGATTGCCTTTGCCGTTGGATTGAAACCGACCACCGCAATGTCACCGGCTTTCAGCTCAATGTTTTGAGCGAATTTGTAATGGGCGCCTTGGGAAATTTCCGCTTCAAATAGCTGAACCTTAATCTCATGCGTGCCGCTTTTGACTGGAAAGCGGTGATAGAACAGCGACCTGCCATCATTCGAGAGACCCGAAGGCTTAGACGTTGCATCGAACACAGCTTTGCCATCTATCATTAGCTTAATCGTGACCGGATGACGTTCGCGGGGACAATCCATTAATTTGCGCGCTGTCGTGGGTATATTGCGTTGGTGGTCGACCGCACGTTCGGTGCAGGCTTGTTTGCGCTGGCCAGCATGGCTGATACTGAGTTTTACCAGAGCCTGACCAGCTTCAAACGGATGATAGGTCGGCTGGCTGGAGAAATAACCGATCACCAGTGCGAAAGCGAGATAAGCGAGGCCTTGGCCGAGAATATTTAAAATACGTTTCATTCCGCGGCCTCCTGAGATGTCGGCAGGTTCTTGAGGTGCGTGGAAAAATCATCGATTTGTTGTTTTAGTTTGGCGTTATCGGTGACCGCACCCCAACACGTCCAGACGCGCTCTTTTGGGACGCGTTTCCGCAAATAGGGATCACGCTCGCCGGAAAGGCGTTGCTCGGTCCAGTGAATGCCAAAGCGATGATAACAATCACCTTCCCGGCAGCCGGTAAGCAGCACGCCGTCGGCTTTCTCCTTCATTAGAATATAATCGATGAATGAGGGTGGCAGCATGCCAATGCAAGGTAGGCTGGTGACGACGACATTGGCACTTTCAATTTTGTCGACATCAATGCCATGGTCACAGCCGTAAATAATAATCCGAGGGGCGCCTTCGGGCAGAACATCCGGTAATCTATCGAGCGACGCATCGGTATCAGCGCGCAGCTTGGTTAGCCGGAAATGCGGCAGGTCAATACCGGTTATTAACATTTCCTGGCTTCTAAACGGCGTTGCGGTTGGGCACGAGCCGACGCAAATGCCACAAGAGGTGCAAATGTCAGGGTCAACTTGAGCGATTCGTGGATAGGGGCGGCCATCAGTGCGTGGCTGCATGGTGACAGCACCAAAGGGGCAGTCGGCATAACATCTAGAGCAGCCGTTACAGTTCAGATTGTCTACCTCGGCGGCTTCTTGAAAGGTGAGTTTTGGCATCCAGGGCAGGCAAGCAATAAAGATAGAAAGCGTAAGGGCGATTAACCAAAGGGCGCCCGCACCCCACATATCAAACAGCGGATAGGCGATGGCATAAAACCAGTCGAGCTCAACATTCACTACCACTTTATCCAAATTAGCCGGGCCATGGCTGACGGCAGGTTTAACCAAAGAGAGAACGGTGAGCATGATTAAGGTGCCGATGGCCAGCCCTTTGGGTGGATTGATGCGGGGTCGACTGATTTTAACGACATGGATAAAGCAGGCGATCAACAGGAACAGCGGAATAGCAATGTGTAAAAACAGCAGCAGCGAGAACATGCGGTCTTTGAAGGCTTCTGGTGTCAGGAAGTTATTGGCGAGCGGCTCGCCAAAAATACTCAGCCAGTCGAGCCACTCTGCCGAAGCGATCATGAGATATTGCGCCAGCTCGTCCCAGACCAGCCAATAGCCACCAATGCCAGAGGCATATAGCAGCCAGATGATCGGCACACCCGTGAACCAGGTAAACCAGCGGACGCCCCGGTATCGGTCCATAACGAACTCGCGGGCGAGGTGGATAAACGTGGTCACCACCATAGCGTCCGAGGCGTAGCGGTGGAAGCTGCGCATAATACCGCCGATATAAGGCTGGTCATGGGTCAAGCTCTCCACCGATTGAAAGGCACCCGAAACGCTGGTTTCAAAGAAGATGTAGACATAGACGCCGCTGACGGCGACGACCCAGAAAAAGAAAAACGATAGGGCCCCTAAATGGCGTAGCGGGTTCCACTCGGGACCAAAGGGATTGTCGAACCAACCTTCGAATTTTAGCAAAACTGCCTGAAGGGGCAGCTGAATATTTTTGAGCATTAATTTAAACTTCTATGTAACGGGGTGATCTGATCCAGAGGCGGGTTTATGCCAAATTCGCCAGATGTTTCGAATGACGAATTGTCCCATAAGCAAGAGCACAATGGCACTGAGGAACATACCTATAAAAAAAGAATAATCAAAACGGTACTTGCCGGCATAGGGGTCGTATATTGTGCAGAACAGTTTTACCTGATTAAGCAGCCCATCAAAGCTGCTGAGAGACTTGGCGGTGCCGAGCAAAAGTTGCTTGAGCGGCTCGGTCAGCCGGGTCGGTTCGAAATCCTGGCCATAGATTTGTGCATAGACTTCCCCTTTAGCATCAATGAGAGTGGTTTGGGTCAAGTGGTCAAAACCTTTCGGGGAGGCAAAATAGATAAAGCCGGTATCGCCAGACAGGCGCTCTACCTCATTCGGCTTGCCGCTCAAAACTTTCCAATTCTGATCGCCGACATCTTGTTGACGGGCAAAGGATTTCATCGCCTGTGGGGTGTCGCGCAGCGTGTCGAAGCCGACGGAAATTACGTTAAAGTCTTTAGCGCCAAGGGCGTCTCGGGCGTCTTTGACGGCCTCGGCTAAATTCTGCGTCATCATCGGGCAGGTGTGGGCGCAGCTAGAATAGACCATGCTGAGAATAAGGGGCTTGCCTCTAAATTGATCTAGCTTGATCACGCTACCATCGCTCGCGATGAACTTGTAATTGCCAATGGTTTTGCCGATGGCGGATTGGCTGTAAGTATAGGCGGCTTTAGCATCGAATTTAGCAGCGCCTGGAAATGATTCCTTGGTGACAGTTCGGGCGGAGTTTTTGGCCGCGTCATTTTCATGGCCATGGCTTGGCGCAATGCTGGTAGGGCTCATTACAATTAGAATAATGATAACCAGTGATTTGATAAAAATTTTTGCCCTAAAATTCATTTTGTTCCCAATTTTTTTGGTGGTTTTTTAGAGAAATTTCCGGCGGGCAGGTAAACCGCCCGCCGGATTATTCTAGCAAAGTTGTTAACTTAAACCCCAAGTGGAGGCGAGGAATTTCCAGTTAACAAAGAAGTAGAGGACAAACACCGCTAGGAAGATAAGGGCGAATGTGAAGGTTCCTGGTACTTCCATTGTGCCGGCGCTGCCATGGCCACTCATGGCGGATGGTGCGGGAGTAGGGGCTGCTTCAGGTGCAGGCGCCGCTGCTGATACCTCATCGCGGTTTTCACCCCACAATAGAGAGCCAACGATCACAACAACGAACATAATGCCGCCAATTGTCGCAATGACACCAAACACGCCATTAATGCCCATCATCAGATGTGCCAGTGCAGGGTGATCAAACTTGATCGCCGCATCGGCAAATGTAATGTCCCAGTGACGGCGGGAAACACCCAAAGTACCGGCACCCATCATGGCAAGCGAGAGACCGGCCACACCTAAACCAAATAGATATGGTTGCCATTTTGCCCATCCTGGCAAAATCAACTCACGCCGGAACAAGACCGGGACCAGCCAATAGGTGATCGCCATAAAGGCCAAAGTCGTACCCGCTGCAACCGTGCCGTGGAAGTGACCCGGTACATAGAGCGTGTTGTGGACAATGATGTTGATCTGTTCTTGGCCCATGATCACGCCGGTGATGCCACCTAGCACACCAAACAGAACCAGGGAGATGAACATGCCCGAGAACACCGGATTGCTCCAAGGTGCTTTCCGGATCCATTCAAACATACCGTTGGTGTAGCCAAGCTTGCGTTGAGCAGCCTCGATGGCACCTGGAACGGTTAGACCGTGGATCATACTCGCCATCACAGCAAGATAGAGCAGGTAGCTGGTATTGACGATTTTCCACTCTGAACTAAGCGCTGGTTCCACCAAGAGATGGTGAGCCGAAGCCAGTTGCAGGAACAGAATATACATCAAGAAAGCAAAGCGGCTGACTTTCTCTGACAATGGTTTTGCATTGAACAGAATAGCTGCAATTGCGTACCAAACAGCGATATGCGCTGCGACGTTAATTTGCTGCGAAGAGTGACCCATTGCCCACCAAATAACTTTGTACATCAGCGGATCGATGTAGGCGATAAAGCCAAGTGACCACAATAACGTCGGGATCAAGATCACTGCACCTGAAGCGATTGTGAAAACAGCAATAATTGCCGCAGTCATAGCGCCAAAAGTGACCAGTGGGATTGAGCCTTCATAGGTCTTCTCTTGCTTGGCAACCACCAAGGTCGCAAAGAACACAGCGCAACCACAGAGCGCTCCGACGGCAAATATAATTATGCCGAGGTAGAAACCTGGATCGGCCATCATTGGTACATAGGACGTGAACATGACGTTCGAATTGCCCTGCAAAACAACAACGACAGTAATTAAGCAACCAACGAGCATCAGCCAGTATCCTAGCCAGGCCAGTTTAGGTAGCGCCAATCTGACGTTCAACAATATCGAAGAGGCAAAATACAACAATGCCATTTCGAAAAAGATTAGCCAAACCAGTAGAATGACAAAACCATGGGCTGTCAGGACCATGTAAAAATCATCCGCATTTAAAAGATGAATTTCAGGCCATCTGGTTAACGCAACGAGAAGGCCAAGCAGACCACCAATCGCCAAAAAGACGACGGCAGTAACGGCATTCCATTTAATGAGTTTTTCGCCAGCGAGATCGACTTTAAAGCCGGTGTCGGGGCAAACGCGATAAGGACTAGTCATAATTTTTTCCCCTACTTACCGTCTTTAACGTAAATCTTGCCAACCATGGTGTGATGACCAGAGCCGCAAAATTCGTTGCAAATAACGCCGAATTCGCCAGAACTATTTGGCGTAATCGTCGTCACTAAATCATAGCCCGGATGAACCTGGAGATTGATGTTTTCTGGCTGCAAAGAAAATCCGTGCTGGTAATCCAGAGAAGACAGATGCAAGCGATAGCTTTTGCCTTTCTCCAGTTCTAAAATCGGCCACCAATCCCAAAGACGCCCGAGCATGTAGATATCACTACCTGCGGGTGGCTTGACGACAGGAATGTCGTTTTCGCCTTCTACGCGCACTTGATATTTCTTGGCGAAGGCCTCTGTTTTTTCAGCAAAACTGTCTGCCGTGATTTTATAAGCTTCGTTTGATAGGTTCTGATTTCCCGTCAAATGCCAATACGGCATCATAAAGAACATGATCAGACCCCAAATAAACGCAATGGTAACCCAAAGCATCTCAGTTTTTTCAACTGGCTTTGACCACCATATGCGATCTTCAGGAGGATAAATCGACATCGGTAACCCCTTCTATTAGTTAAACTAAAATTTTAAATATATGTTCATTTGCTACTCCATTTCGCTTTTACTTCGCGAGCGGAACAGCTGTGATCTCAATGATGCCCCAGATGATATAAACAACTGTCGGTATCGCGACACCTAAAAATAAAAGTAGGAAATGGTTGTCTAATAATCTCTGCATGAAGGGGATATCCCCTTCTTCGGCAGAGGGAGCTGGTTGGTCTTGTGGGTTCATAGTCGGTCCCCTAAAAAAAAGTTTGTCCAAACACGAAGCCGTATTATTTGATTAGACGAATCGTGCATCTGAGCAGGAGACCATAGCGAAGACTGGCTGTCCTTAACCGTGGTCAATTTTCAAAAACCCCTTGAAACCGGGGCTTATCTGAGGGGATGATTTTTTATTGCTCGGTTTTGACTTAGGTCAAAAGAATTTCAATTAAATCGGTATAAGGTATCCGAATTAATATTAGGAAAATCTGGAGAAAACGCTGATATGCGCGATGGTGATCTACATTCATTTAACCAACACCCCCTTTTTAGTCAAATTGACGATGCGGCTATGGAGCGGATTTTTGCGGGCACCTCGGCAGTTGATTATGCCAAAGGTCAGGCGATTTTTCATCGCGGTGATCCGGCAGATGTCTTTTATTTTGTCGCCGATGGGTGGGTTAAAGTCTATCGCAGTACAGCCGAGGGTGATGAAGCGATTGTGCATATATTCAGTGCCGGTGACACGATCGCTTCATC
>Ga0233429_1001728_pt1 | contig 24873 bp, 20 predicted proteins | sample SI_118_April2016_3_FD_179879 | JGI IMG/M metagenome (GOLD analysis project Ga0233429, IMG submission 179879) | Seawater microbial communities from Saanich Inlet, British Columbia, Canada - SI_118_April2016_135_MG | ecosystem: Environmental > Aquatic > Marine > Inlet | place: Canada: British...
GAATTCGTAAAAAGAATAATCGAAGACGATAGAGATGGTAAAAGTGATAATGCCTATAGAATTTATCAACTGCTGACAATAGAATTATGGTGTAGAGAATATTTGGATAAATGATCTTATGAAACAGTTAACTCAAAATTTAAAAACAGGCAGAATGGAAGTGTCAGAAGTGCCAATTCCTGTAGTTTCTGCAAGGAGCGTATTAGTCAGAAATCACTATTCTCTAATCAGCGTGGGAACAGAAGTATCCAAAGTTTCAACGGCCCGTAAAGGCTATCTTGCTAAAGCAATAGAGAGACCTGAACAAGCTAAACAAGTACTAGGCACACTTAAAAAAGAGGGAATATCTTCTGCATTCAAAAAGGTGATGAATAAATTAGATGTTCTCGCTCCTTTGGGTTATTCTGCTTCTGGAGAGGTTATTAAAGTTGGATATGGTATCTCGAAATTCAAGGTTGGGGATAGAGTTGCTTGTGCCGGTGCAGAAATAGCCAATCATGCAGAGATTATTTCAGTACCTGAGAATTTAGTTGTAAAGGTTCCCAATGAAGTGGCTTTTTCCGAAGCATCGTTTACAACAGTCGCCAGTATTGCCATGCATGGTGTTCGGCAATCCGGTCTTCGTCTCAGTGAGAATTGTGTTGTCATTGGGTTAGGCTTAATTGGGCAGCTGACAGTTCAGATCTTGAAAGCATCTGGGATCAATGTTATAGGAATCGATATAGATAAGGATTCATTAGAATTAGCAAAGAAATCTGGAGCAGATCTTGTTTTTGAACGGTTTAACGGACAGGAAGAACAGTCAATAATGAATGCCACTGGTGGTTATGGTACCGATGCAGTTATTATAACGGCTGGCACGAATAGCTTAGATCCTATAGAGTTGGCAGGAAGATTATGTCGAAGAAGAGGTAAAGTAATTATTGTGGGAGATGTTCCCACTGGATTCAGCCGGGACAATTACTACAAGAAGGAACTGGAATTGCGTATGTCTACTTCCTACGGTCCTGGTCGCTATGACCCAAAATATGAGGAGAAGGGATTAGATTATCCAATTGCATATGTTCGATGGACAGAAAATAGAAATATGCAGGCATTCCTGGATTTAGTGGCCCACAGGAAAGTGAATCTTGACATACTGACTACCCATCTCTTTCCATTTGAGGAGGCACCGAAAGCGTATCAAATGGTTGTTGATAGAACAGAGCCATTTGTAGGTATATTGCTAAGGTATAACATAGAAAGAGACATTAATGCTGATGTAGTACTTATAACAAAACCATCATTTTCTGAGACAAATAAATTGAGGATTTCATTTATAGGTGCCGGTACATTTGCGCAAAACCATTTGTTACCTAGTATTAAGAATGCGGAATTCATTTCAGTATCTACAACAAAGGGTCATACTTCTAAGAATATTGCCACTAAGTGGAAATTCCATCGGGGAACAACTGATAATGATTCTGTTGTTAATGAACAATACTCCAACACGCTTTTCATAGTTTCCCGCCATCAAAACCATGGCGAATTGGTGTTGAAAGGATTGAAATCAAAAAAACATATATTTGTTGAAAAACCATTATGTATGTCAAAAGGGGAATTAATTAAGATTCAGAAGGAATATCTTTCAGTAAATAAGAATGAAATTGCAACGCATCTTATGGTTGGTTACAACAGGAGGTTCGCGCCATATACTCAATATATAAAAAAGAAATTGCTCTCGGGATTTCCAATTTCTATGAACTTCAGAATTAATGCAGGTGAGATACCATATGATCACTGGATTCAAGATAAAGAAATTGGTGGTGGACGCATTATTGGTGAGGTTTGTCATTTTCTTGACTTGTCAATGTTCTTTGCTGGCTCAAAACCCAAATCGCTCTATGCTGTTGAGCTTCCAGATCCTCAAAATTTTATGGATACATTAAATATAAGCATTCAATTTGAAAATGGTTCTATTGCAACCATTTCGTATTATGCAAACGGTTCCAAAGAATTGAAGAAGGAATATATTGAAGTCTTTAGTAATGGCGTTTCATTCGTGATAGATGATTTCAAAAACCTTGCTATTTATTCTAATAAAACAAAAAGAAAAAAAATGTTTAATCAGGATAAAGGCCACAAAAAAGAAATTGAGCTTTTTCTTGATTCAATTCGAAAAGGAACACAGTCGCCTATTCCTTTTAATGAATTATATTATTCATCACTTATGTCATTTGATGTTATTGAGTCCATTATTCAGCAAAAAGTGGTAAAATATTAATGCAGCCACAGGATTTACTGTCAGGTCTTTCAAATACAATAACAAGGGATCAGTTTAAAGGTTGGGATCCTTTTGATGGTCTGAATAGTCGGATTTTCCAGCAATTACCATTTAAAAATAGAATATTGGAATTATTATGGATTCAATTATTCAAAAAACTTCCATTAAACTTCCGCAAGCATGTACTTGTTGAAAAGGGGCATAATCTAAAAGGATTAGCGTTGCTTTTGTCTGCACATTACTTGGGTTCAAATTCATATTTTAATAGAAAGCAAATTGATTTAATAATAAACTTATTATTAAAATTCAAGAGTAATGATAGAACCAACTATTGTTGGGGTTACAATTTTCCATGGCAGGCCAGAGCGTTTTCAGTAAAGCCATGGGAGCCTAATATTATCGTATCTTCATTTGTTGCTCAAGCATTTCTTGATGCTTATGAAAAGGAGAGGGATGAAAAATTTCTAATGATAGCGAAGAGTGTGAGTGATTTTATTCTGAATGAATTATTGTTGTATGAAACATCCAATGAAATATGTTTTGGCTATATCCCCAACAAACAAGCTAGAGTTCATAATGCAAATTTGATGGGTAGTAAACTATTTGCAGGTCTATACAGTCTTACAAAAAATGATAATTTTAGGAAGATCGCCTTAAAGTCTGCTCAATATTCGATCAATCGTCAACGTCAAGATGGCGCTTGGTATTATGGAGAACTTAATCATCATCGATGGGTTGACAATTTTCATACAGGGTTTAATTTAGTGGCTTTAAAAGATATTGGAAATTTAACATCAGAATTATCTTTTAAAGAGAATATTGATCTGGGCTTAAAGTACCATCTGGATAACCATTTTGAACCAGATATGACACCTAAATACTATGATAATAAGCGTTACCCAATTGATATACATAACTTTGCACAGGGGCTCATCACTTTTACCGTATTTAAATATAAAAGGCTAGCTGATAAATTATTTAACAAAGCAGTAGAATTAATGTGGGACAGCCAAAATCAATATTTTTATTATCAGAAAACTAAGTGGTATGCAAATAAAATTAATTACATCCGATGGGGCCAAGCCTGGATGTATTATGCAATAAGTATATATGCAAAATAAATGTATGTGAATGACTCATTAAATATGGTTGGTGCTCGTCTAGATTTCCTGAAAGCTTCTTCGATCTATCAACGCATGGTAGTACATCCCGATTTTAAATCAAGCGAATATTAGGTAGTTTCAATTATAATTCTAAAAGCCATTCGCTTTTGGAGGGAAAGGCTTCTGAGAGAATTATTGATACTTTGAATAATCGATTAAGTGAATTATAGCTCTAAAATAGATTTCTTCGGCTTCAACATCGATAATCTGTCTATGCGCGAATCGCTAGATACAATTATCAATTCGATTAGATCAAAAAACAATTTTCATCATGTAGCATTAAATGTAGCAAAGTTAGTTAAGAGCAGAAAGAATCCCTTGCTCCGAGAGTCAATTCAAAGTGCAGACATGATAAGTGCTGATGGCGCTGGTATAATTTATGGAATGCGACTATTGGGTTTAGAACCAAAAGGACGTGTTGCGGGTATCGATCTGATGCATAATTTATTGTCAGAAGCTGAAAAGTATGGGTTTACCGTGTGCTTTCTGGGTGCAACCGATGATGTACTTTTTCGTATGCTATCATATTACAAATTGAAATTACCGAATCTAAGGGTTGTGGGGTTTTATAATGGGTATTTTAGGCGAGAAGAAGAGATGTCTATTGTAAATGAGATTGCTTCTTTGAACCCTAGTATTGTTTTGGTTGGTATTTCTTCACCTAGAAAAGAAATATTTATAAAAAGGAATAAAAACAAACTAAATGCAAAGTTTGTTATGGGGGTTGGTGGAAGCTTTGATATTGTGGCAGGTAAAACTAAGCGGGCACCCGTCTGGATGCAAAGTATTGGATTGGAATGGTTCTTTCGTTTTTTATGTGAACCTAAAAAAATGTGGAAAAGGTATTTAGTTACAAATACTGTCTTCTTGTTTATGTTATTAAAGTCATTGGTGTATTGGAATGCTACTAAAAAGCATCGAGGATAAGAATCAATAGTTGTTGCGTTTAAAAGGTGTTAAAATGAAACATAAAACCAGTGTTAACTTAATAAGAGTGTATCGATTATCTGATCTTATACTTACCGTGTTAGCCTTTATTCTGGCTTGTTATATTAAATCGTATTGTCTGCCACAATCAATACGTGGCCTCACAACTGCGCTAGATCACCGTGTCATACTTCTTGTGATAATTATAATATGGTATACCTCTTTCAGCCTTTTTTATAAATATGAATTCATTAGAGTAAGTAGTATTTCTAGTTTGTCATATAAAATTGCCAAGCTTGTAACTATTAATATGGCGCTTCTAATATGCTGTCTTTATTTATTAAAAATTACAGAAAGCGTCAGTAGGATATTATTTATTATTTTTTATATTCTGGAGACTTTAATGTTAGTCATTAGCAGACGAATTACTTATCATCTAATAAAGAAAAATCATACGAAATTATATAATTTGAAGAACATCATTATAGTTGGAAGCAAACAGAGAGCGATAGATGTTATTCGTGCATTAAAGAAATCTCAATATTCCGGATACAACATTATAGGTTGCCTTGGAATAGAAGACAAATTCTTTGAACAAGATGTACATGATGGGGTAAAAACGTTAGGAACACTAAATGATTATAATATAGTTTTAAAGAAACACTCTGTTGATGAGGTGGTTTTTGCGGTATCACTTGAGAATATTAAGAATCCTGAAACGTATATAGAATTTGCTGAAAAAATGGGTATTACTGTAAGAATTATACCGGATAGCCAGGTTCGTAAAATTGTTCGTAAAACTCCGATTGCGCATTTATCATTAGTAGAGTTCTTTGGAATACCTACATTTACTTTTGTTTCGTCTCCCATATATCATCATGATAGTATCCTCGTTAAATCAACTATTGATTATATTGGTTCTGTAATTTTGATTATCCTTCTTTTTCCTGTTTTCTTCTTGATTTTTGTGTTGATTAAATTAACGTCAAAAGGTCCTGTAATTTTTGAGCAAAAACGATCAGGTCTAAATGGCAGGATTTTTAAATTCTATAAATTTCGTACAATGATTGAAAAGGCTGAAGATGTTAGAAATTTATTAGAAAAGCACAACGAATCGGATGGTCCGGTTTTCAAAATGTTTAGAGATCCTAGGACAACTTCCTTCGGAAGGTTTCTTAGAAAAACCAGTTTGGATGAACTTCCACAGTTATTTAATGTTTTAAGAGGAGAGATGAGCTTCGTAGGGCCGAGACCACCGATACCGTCAGAAGTGGAAAAATATGAAACCTGGCAGATGAGGCGTCTTTCTATGAAGCCCGGGTTAACCTGTTTATGGCAAATACACGGGAGAAACAGAATAAAGTTTGATGAGTGGATGGCTCTGGACTTGGAGTATATTGATAATTGGTCACTTGGGTTGGATTTAAAGATATTGATAAAGACATTCTATGTGATTCTTAAGGCAGACGGACAATGAGGAATAGAGAACTGGGGAAAATGTAGTCTATAAAGCAGAGTGGTAGTTGCACGTGCTCAAAGTGAAAAAGAGGGTTCCACTTGTTCTGATGTCTATTTTGTAAGGTCTTATCAATATGGGCGGCCTGCTACAGAATAAATATTCTTCCTTTAAGTTTGGAGTTCATTAATTTTAGATTTAAGAGATTTAGCACTGTCTTCTTGGTATTTATTTACCTACTTACGCGATACTCGACGTATTGTTTCAAATGTTTTAACAACTTCCACTTGAGATTTTCCAGAGATGATAGCTGTACTTTTTCTTGGATAGCTGGATAAAGAGAATGGGCCTCTATTGCTTTCATGTAAGCGGTGTATTAAGATTGCCAAATAACTGCGAGCTAAATAGTACTCTGGTAAAAATACAATATAAAGCCAGAAAATGAAAAATTGAAAATTTAACGAGGAGGTACGTAAGATGCGGAAAAGGATGAAAGTCTTACTAATACACCCCAATATGGGCTTAAGAAGAAGTATCAACCATGGTATTACATCTATGTCTGCTGCGATTAAGGGTAGAGGTCATGATTGCAAATTAATCCAAATTCAAAAGTACTCTGCAATAAACTTACTAAAGCAAATACGGGAGATATGTCCTGACATAATAGGCATATCGTTAACTGAAAACCACCATAAACAGATGGAGGAATTAGGCGGGCTGATAAAGGCTCAATTAGGGCTAAAGATCTTTGTTGGTGGCCCGTTCCCTTCAGCATATCCCGAATGGATTAACGAATGCGAGTGGATTGATGGATTGTGTCTTGGTGAAGGTGAAAAATCATTTACAGAAGTCATAACCAAGATCTCAAAAGATCGTGATTATAAAGATACCCTAGGGTTTTGGTTCAGCGGTGAAAACGGAATAATTAAGAATGATCTTTGCCCTCTAGATGCCGATTTAGATAGTCTTCCCTTTCCTGACATAGAGATTTTTGATAGAGAAACTATTTTAACTTATCCAGCATTTTCCTTCTCTAGAGGTTGCCCTTTTAAATGTACATATTGTTGTGCGCCTTTATTTCAAGAGAGGTTTGGCAAGGAAACAAGATTTAAGTCTGCGGAGAGAGCGATACAAGAGATCAAACATATGATAGGATATTGTAATCCTGATATTCTGTATTTCGATGACGATACTTTCTTTAAGTCTAGAGAATGGCTCGTTAAATTTATAAGGTTATACAAAATTGAGATAAACAAGCCTTTTTGTTGCAATACACGTCCTGAGACCGTGAATGAGGAGATGGTTGTGATGCTTAAAGATGCAAATTGTACATCCATAGGAATTGGCCTTGAGTCAGGAGATGAGGGTCTTAGGATGAATATGTTGAGTCGACAAACAAAAGACGAAAAAACCATTGATGCTTTTGAAATTTGTAAAAGGGTTGGAATAAATACTATGACCTTCAATATGGTTGGAATTCCTGGTGAAACAAAAATAAAATTTGAAAAGACAATTGAACTAAATAAGAGAATAGTGCCTTATAGTGCGCAACTTACTATATTTTACCCTTACAGGGGTACTGTGCTTGGCGAGTTGGCATATAAGGAAGGTTATGTGGTGAGGCGAGATGGACATCCAACTTTCTTTGGTCGAGGTATTCTCTCCTTACCTGAATTTTCATTAAAGGAAATCGAAAGTTCTGCATTGTGGTTTCACTATAAAGTGTACAAAGATACTAATTATAAGAAGGCCTGCTATCTCCTATTCAGAGATTACCTGATGCGATATCGCTCCTTATTCCGTATGGCTCAATTATTATTAAAGGTCATAACTGTACAAATTAACCGAAAGTAACTCAATTCCAAGTGTAAACATGCTGCAGATACCCGAAACTCTATTGCAGTACATTACGTGTCTTAATCTCTGGAGTTGCTTGAATAATGAACAAATACAACTGTTTGCGATGGTTAGTTAGAGAAATTATAGCATTTATTATAGTATGTACTGGAATTCCTTTCCTTATTAGGAATACTTATGCAAGAAATAAAGTTTCGATAGTAGTATACCATGATCCAAAACCAAACATTTTAGATAAGCATTTGGCCTTTCTTTCGAAAAGATATCAATTTATTACTTTAGATTGTTTAGTTGAAGCAATTCTATCAAAAGATTGGTCAAATATTCCTCCAAAAGGCTTGGTTATTGTCTTAGACGATGGTTACTCTGGAAATTTTGATCTACTTGAAATTTTTAAAAAATATAGTGTTATCCCAACAATATACATCTGTAGTCAGATTGTAAAAAACAACCTTAGCTTTTGGTGGAATATTCCAGGGATAGAATATGGCGACTTACTACAAAATCGATCACATGATGAGAGAGTTGAGTTACTAAGATATCAATTTTGTTTAGAAACCAGGAAAAAATGTTCGGAGTTAGAGAGGCAATCATTCAAGCATGATGAAATTGTTGAGATGAATGATTTCGTTGATTTTCAATCTCATACACGGTTCCATCCAATATTAACCATTTGCCCTGACGATGAGTGCTGGAAAGAAATATTTCAATCAAAAAGAGAAGTGGAGGAAATAATAGGTAGAGAATGCAAACATTTCTCTTATCCAGGTGGATATTATACAGAAAGAGAAATTGGAGTGGTTAGAAAAGCGGGATATAAATCAGCAAGAACCATTGATGTGGGTTGGAATAAGCGTGATACCGATCCCTATAAGCTAAAAACGACTGGAGTTGCCGATGATGCATCACTTATTTTATTAGCGGCTCAGATGAGTGGTATATTAATGTACCTAAGAAACTTTATGAATGGTTCGTTGAAAGGTGAATTGCCGCAAATTGAAATACAAGAGAATTGTTATTAAAATGGCTGGTTATAAATGAAAATATGGAAATAGTTTTCTATAATCCAGATTATGAAACACAGTGGACGGAATTTCTCAAGCTGTTTACTCCTGATAGGGACGCTTCTTACTTTGAATGGAAATACAAGCGACCATGTGGAAATATTCAATCGTCTCTTATGTTATTAAAAGAGAAAAGCAAGATAGTTGGATGTATATCTAGTTTAGGCGATTACGCATGGGTACACAATAAGAAGATAACAATTCGTTCACTTGTTGATTATTACGCAGGAGAGGAACATCGCCGAGATGGTTATGGCCTTAAGATGCTTCGTGATTATTTATCAAGATTTCCTGACAAAGTATTTGTTGCTTTCGGTCCAAATTCACAGTCTGGCCCCATATTCAAAATGCTGGGATGGCGGCCCGTAACCGATGTTTTTAAGCGGTATTATTTCCCCGTTGATATCCCATATGCGGTTAACGCTAAGACCCGTTTCAGAATCCCAACGAAGGTTCAGTTACTGGTCAAACCATTGCTTAGTCTATACGTGCAATTGCGAAAGATGGCTGCTAAAGGCGATAAGACCTTTAAGGTCTATGAGGATGTCGATAGTTTTTTTTTGGATAAACGGGTTTATCAATTGTGGGCTGAACGGACAAGAAATGTTAATATAGATTTTGTGAGTTCAATAACCAAAGAGCACTTTGAAATCTACAGGTCCGGGAGCACGGGGTCAAAAGTTATATTCCTGGCTGTTTTTAATAAAAAAGAGGAACCTATTTCTGCCTGTATCATTTATATCAGGGACGGGGTACATGCTGAAATTGTTGAATATGCAGGTGATCTAGGATATCTTAAATACCTGTTTTTAATTGCACTGGACAATGTCATACGAAATTATGGAAAGGTTTTAGCGATAATTACAAGTACGGTTGAACATGAGAAGATACTCGATAGTTTGTTGTTTCAGAGGGGATCTGATATAACTGCTTATTTTTATTCTAGAGATCCCGTGTTACGTGAAAAATTGGGCCAATTAAAATCATTCTCTGTTTCCTCCGGGATATCCGACGTATGGTTGTGAAAGGATGGAATAATTCAAAACTATAATAAGACGATACAGATGATATTCAGCGCGATCGATGAGGTTAACGAACGGTTGCCGGGTGGAGAACGGCTGGAGAAATCTATCGACACAACACTGTTCGGTGAATCAGGGAAATTGGATTCGTTGGGACTTGTAAACCTGATAGTGGCGATAGAGCAGAAGATCGAGGATGAATATGGGATAACGGTGGTGTTAGCCGAAGAGGGGGGATTGGGGGACATGGCTCCCTTTGCTACCACAGGCAACCTTGTTAATCACGTATCGTGGATACTGGAGCGGAAAGGCATATGAATTCCCGGGACAGTTACAATTGTATACTGATTTCGGATTTCAATATAGACAACATGGCTGGGTACTTACGCAGCATCACTGAGGTGCCGAAGATAAACGTGGTTGTTGCTCCCTACGGGCAGGTGATGCAGTTTCTGTCTGGGGATACCCAGGAATACCGGCAAAATAAATATGATCTTGCAATCGTATGGACACAACCTCATAAAATAATAGCGTCTTTTAACGACATGATCAATTTTAAAACCGTATCCGTTGACGATGTGTTAGGCGAAGTAGATGATTTTGCTTCGCATTTATTAGGTATATGCGACAAAGTAAAATATGTGTTTGTCGCGTCCTGGGTGTTGCCTATCTATAACAGGGGTCTTGGCATGCTAGATATGAAATTCGGTATCGGGACGGCAAATACACTGATGCGCATGAATGTAAGGTTGTCAGAGAATATATGTGGTGCGTCCAACATCTATCTGCTGGATGCCTGGAGGTGGGCAGGCATTGCCGGAAAGAACATGTTTAATCCAAGATCGTGGTACATGGGAAAGATCCCTTACGGTAATGAGGTTTTTAGGGAGGCGGCCGTTGATATCAGTTCTTTTCTTGGTGTATTGTCCGGCAGTACAAAAAAAATTATTATCCTTGATCTGGATGACACCCTGTGGGGTGGGATAGTCGGTGACGTCGGGTGGGAGAGTATTTCCTTGGGGGGACATAATCATATAGGAGAGGCGTATGTCGACTTTCAATCTGCGCTGAAATCACTAACAAACCGGGGTGTGCTTCTGGCAGTTGTCAGTAAGAATGATGAGTCTGTTGCTTTGGAAGCTATGGAAAAACATCCGGAAATGGTCTTAAAACCAGAAGATCTAGCCGGATGGAAGATCAACTGGAAGGATAAGGCTCAGAATATAGTGGACCTCATGGCTGACCTGAACCTGGGTGTTGAATCGGCGGTATTTATAGATGACAGTCCGTTTGAAAGAGGTCGGGTTAGGGATGTCCTGCGTGAGGTGTATACTCCCGAATGGCCGGAGGACAAAAGGTTTTATACACAGACATTACTCTCTCTCCGTTGTTTTGACACACCTTATATTTCAGTGGAAGATGTCGAACGGTCAAAGATGTACGTATCTGAAAGGAAACGCAAGGCCGTAAAGAAAAAGATCGTATCACAGGAAGAGTGGCTGAGGTCCTGTGATATAAAGGTGACAGTGGATGAAATAAATGGCAGTAGCATCAAAAGAACGGTCCAGTTGATAAACAAAACAAATCAGATGAATCTTACTACAAGGCGGATGAGTGAAGATGTGTTGGCAGAGTGGCTGGAGGGGGATAACGAGCGTAAGATGTGGACATTCCGCGTGTCTGACAGATTCGGCGATTCGGGACTGTGTGGCATAGTGAGCATCGAATCAGCCGGTAGAGAAGGAAGAATATCGGATTTTGTACTTAGTTGCAGGGTCATGGGGAGAAAAATAGAAGAAACTATGCTTTATACTGTTTTAAACTATGCCCATTCCTTAGGATTGAAAGAGATTTATGCTAAATATATTTCAACTCCTAGGAATAAACCATGCCTGGAATTTTGGGAAAAATCAGGATTTACTTTTAATGAAAAAGACAACATTTTTATTTGGAATATTGGTAAAAAATTTGTTCCACCGGATTTCATTACTATTGAGACAATTTAATTTCGGAATGCTAAGTGGAAGAACTTAATTTTTTCGGTAAAGATGCAAAATTTGAGCATGTTGGACTTGTAGTTTCATCCATTAATGAAGCAATTAAAAATAGCGAAACGATTACTGATTTGACTCAGAAGGTATCCGTTGCATTTGTATCAATCAACGGGATTAAGATCGAATTAATTGAACCTTTGGAAGGTGATTCCCCCGTAATTCAATCTTTACAAAAAGGTCACAAGTTACTTCATATATGCTTCAAGACACCTGATATAGAAGCGTCCATCAAAGAAGCACGAAATTATGGTCTGCATTGTATCACAAGGCCGGTACCGGCAAAAGCTTTTGATAATAATAAAATTGCCTGGTTGTATAGCAGTATTTATGGTTTGTTTGAGCTGCTGGAGGAATGAGGCTGTAATATTCCTGGTCTCGTGGTGGTGATTTGTATAGGGTTGGTAGCCTTAATGGACATATAATGACGCCGTATAAATATCCGGAAAAATACCCTGTAACGAACACGGTCATTAACTATATGAGGAAAAAGTATTTTCTCTATCAGAATACATATAACGTGATATTGGATAGCTATAGTGACAGGCATTTCGCCTTCTGTGAGGAAATTCTGGAGTTATTGAGGCAAAAGTGCAAAACAGAGGAAAAATTCATAGATAGTCTGGACGCCTTCATTAAATTTTCTCATGAATATTTACTGCTACAGAGTAAATTGGAGAAAGAGGGTAAATATGTCTGTTCATCGTTTGGGGAGGTAAATGACAAGGTCTATCAGGAAGAGACGGTGATGGAAAATTATTATTTGGATGGAATGCTGTTGTCACAGGCACTATGGCCGAACCATTGCAAAATGTGCCAGTATTTTATTGGCTTGAATTATTTGACGGGGCCGTCATCCTGTATACTGGACGTTCCCTCAGGAGCTGGGATATATACGTATCTGACGGTGAAGCATTTCAAGTTCAAGGGATTGCTTTCCGTGGACATAAGCCCTTATGCTAGAATGTACACGGAAAATATCTTAAAAAATTCCGGGATGGATATGGGGAATGTATTTCTGGAAACAGCCGACTTTTCTGTTGTTGACAATGGAAAGAAATACGATCTTATTATCTGCGGAGAGCTTTTGGAACACGTTGAAAACCCCAGCAGTATCTTGGACAAATTGAACACCATCCTGAAAGAAGATGGAACAATATTTCTGACTACAGCGGTCTATGCCGCAGCTATAGATCATATTTATCTGTTCAACAACGTCGACGAAGTAAGGCACATGCTTAGTGATGTTTTTCATGTCAGTAAAGAGCTTATACTCCCTCTTTCAGGGAGAGTGTATAAGCCGGATATGCATAAAGTTCCGATCAATTATGCCTGTTTATTGAAAAAGCGGGTACCCTCCTAGGATTTCAAAATGGCTATATTTTTTTCTGGATAGTGGGTGATTGTGCTTTTCAATGGCATATTAGAAAACATGGGGTAGTTTTGGCCCTGCTATCCAATTTCATGGAAGAATTTGAAGAATTACCTGTTTTTTGTCTTGGAAAAGTTTTGACAGTGACTGGCTTTGTAGAGTTATTGATAATTTTTTTTCTTGGTTTATACATGTTGCTAAAGATTGTAATTTTTTTAGTTTGAGTTTTGCGATAAATGATTCCCTTGTCAAATAATAATCAGGCTTGTGATGCGAATAGTTTTTCCTCTCCTACCGTGAGTGTGATTATGAATTGCTTAAATTGTGAGAAATATCTAAGGGATGCGATAGATAGCGTTTTTGCTCAAACTTATGACGATTGGGAGATTATTTTCTGGGAAGATAAAGCATCTAAAGATAAAAGTGAGAATATCGCAAAAAGTTATGGTTACAAACTTAGATATTTCAGATCTGATATACCCCTTCCTCTTTACAGTGCGCGAAACTGTGCTGTGCGGAAAGCAAGGGGTAGATATATTGCAATTTTAGATTGCGATGACTTGTGGATGCCTACAAGGTTAGAAGAACAAATTCCACAGTTAGAGAGAGATTCCGAAATAGGCCTAGTATATGGAGATGCTTTATTGTTTAATGAGAAAGGGAAAAAAAAACGCCATTTTGAAGTTGTTACGCCTTATAGGGGTAATATTTTTACAGAATTACTACTCTGTAACTTTATTTGCACCCAAACCGTAGTAATCAGGAGGGATGCATTTGAAAGTATGGATATGTTGTTTGATGGACGTCTTATAATGTCAGGAGACTATGATGCCTTTCTCAGGATAAGCTATACGTGGAAGGTTGATTATGTAGATAAACCGTTAGCCAGGGTTCGTGTCCATAAAAATAGTAAATCACAGAGAGACGGCAGGGAGCTTATTTCTGTTGAGTTGGACTTCATAATTGAAAATCTTAAACAGATGGTTTGTGGATTTGAAGAAAAACACTTTGAAGGTGTCAGGGCTTTGAGGAGGTTTAGAGATGTTCAATTGTCACTCATGGATTGGAAGAGGGGAGATAAAAGAGAGGCTAGGAGAAGACTCAACATATATATATACGATGGTGTTTACTATCTGATTTTGTCTCTCTTAATGTATCTTCCTTATCGTTATGCCTACTATATTTGCCGTAGACTATACACTAAAGAAATAGCGGCATAATAGTATAGTAATTGCTCTATAGTATTTTATTTCCAACTTATGCGGTAACAAATTTGCGTACAGGTACTAATCATGAAGATTGGTAAAAACAAAAGAGGATTTGTTGCAGGCAGTAAAAGTTTTTCTAAACTTTTTGTTTTTATAGGGATATGGGAATGATATTCTGGATTTGTACAATTAGCGTAGTATGTATAATTACGGGGGTAATCTTTTGCAAACCGTATTTGGGTATTGCATTCGTAATTGTTTCCATACCATTTGAGGGTAGCATGATATTTGATGGTATTCCAATTTATCCTTTAGAAGCGGTTCTAGCTATTCTTGTATTTACTTGTGTGGTCAAACGTTTAATAAGAAAAGAGGTTTTTCTTAATAATGCCAAGTTTGCTCTGTACTATACTCCTTTCATGTTATGCATTCTAATATCGGCTTTAAAATCTATAGAGTTTTCGTTAACGGTAAAAGAAATAGTTCGTTGGGTAGAGCTTATAGCTGTTTATCTCTTAGCTATAAACTTGATAACTGACTATAAAAAGGTGAGAGTAATCCTGTATTCTATGGTTTTGTCTACTATTGTTGTTTCTATATGTGGAATCTCTAGCTATTTAGCAGGGGTTGAAAGGGTGTATATTGGAAGGCCAGGGGCTTACTCGTTTTTCGGGCATCCAAATGCATTAGCAGGTTATGTTAGTTTAATAATACCTGTCCTTTTTGGTATGTTGGTGACAAGTGTATATTTATGGGAACAGATTACATTAGGGGCTTTTACTGTACTATCAATTATGGCCTGGTTTTTAACGTTTTCAAGAACGGCTTGGATTTCTTTAGTCTTGGCAATATTCTTTATTTTCATTCTGGCGAAAGTAAAAAAAAGAGTTGCCATCCTTTTCGTAATGATATTTGTAATATTTGCCATTACCTTCTTGTCCTCAAATATTAAAGATGACTTCAAGGATAGATTTATATTGAATGAAGCAGTATTTAGGGTCATGTTATATCCAATAGGATTTAACATGGTAAAAGAAGATTTACTGTTTGGGATAGGAATAGGTAACTACCCTTTGCTTATTAAGAATTTCACAGAATCCCCTGCTGTTATAAAGAACGATTTGCACGGCCTATACTTACAAATATTTGTAGAAACAGGAATAATTGGCTTGTGTGCTTTTCTTTTCTGGTTAATGTTCATAATCCAATATTTAGTACGTAGCATGAAATCATTAGAGAGATCCAGGTATTATGGCCTCTTCGTTGGTTTATTGGGAGGGGTAATTGTTTATTTAATCAATAATCTTGCAAATGTCTTAACAGTTCATGGGATTCATCTTCAATGGGGTATTATATTAGGGCTTGCCGTGTTAGTAACGCGGTTCAGGGAGCCAGAAACGTGCTCAGAGACGGTTTAATACAGCGAGCAAGGCGTAAATCTCATATAAAATCATATCTGAATCTTCAATAATATTGCTTGAACTCTTCTATGATATAATCTTTCTTAAGCAAGTATCATAGTGCAAAATAGTCCTATTTACTCATGCTTACTTGATGAGGTACATTCTATGAGAGAATCAGATTTTGATGAAGGAATGTAATCTGTGAAAATCCTAATAGGTATTCCTAACCCAGACGCTAGAGGTGGATCATTGTCGAGTGAACCATACTTGTTAGAGTACTTGCAGTCAAGAGAAAACACAAAAGTAACTACCATTGTTTATGGTTCCAATGGAGAACTAATACCTTTCTGGTGTAGAATACTAGGTACTGTAAAGACGTGTAGAGAAATGCTCAGACTTGCTGGAAGAGAGAACTATGATATTATTCACATTAACACGGCATATAATGTGAATGGCTTATTGAGGGATGTATTCATTGTGTTAACTTTGAGATTTATAGGGATTAAAGCGAAACTGTTTTTGAAATTCCATGGCTGTGACGTTACATTATTATCAAAAAAACTTAGCTGGAAATTAATAACATTACTGTTATTAAGGAATGTGAATGGCGTTGGATACCTATCTAAAGAGGAGAAAAATAACTTTTTAGTTGCATATCCTGGGTTAGAAGATAAATTTTATATTGTAAAGAATGTGGTTAACTCAACGCGTTTTGAAATAAAGTCAGATTATAGAGAAAGGCATATGATATCACTCCAGAAAACTGTTTTTCTTTTTATTGCACGATTTATCGAGGGTAAAGGAATATTAGAAGTTATTAAGGCATTTTCGAGTGTTAAAAAAAAGTTTACTGACACGCATCTCCTTTTAGTTGGAGATGGAGCGATGATGAAAACGGCAATAAAGTTGGTTGCAACATTAGAATTGGAAGTGGATATAACATTCACGGGATATGTCGAAGAGATAGATACTCCTGAGATATACTTGGGATCTGACGTTTTAGTGTTTCCTACTGTTACTGAAGGTTTTTCTATGACAATCTTTAACTCAGCCGCTGCGGGTTTATCAATTATCACCTCTAGAATCAGAGCTGCAGCAGATTATCTGAATGAACCGGATAATTGTCTGTGGGTTGAACCAAAAGATTGCAATATGCTCATTGAGAAAATGATCTATCTTTTAAATCGTCCACCGCTTGCAAAAAAGATGGCAATAAACAATAGGACGTTGTCTAAACAATTTAGTAGTGATAGAGTTGGGTCAGAGCTTCTTGATATTTACTCTAAAATATAAGTATATGGATATTATTAGTATAGCCAATATCAATGATGAAAATAGTGAAAAATGTTCCACATGCTCCAAAGAGCAATGACTCAGGAGAGCTCAGTGAAATCTTTAATCATAACAACTTGGTGAGAGGATCTATACTGCTCCCCGTTAAGAAACACCGTGTAAATTAGGAGTAAATTTCCTAAAATGCACAGCACGAAGAGGGCATTATGGAATATCTTAAATGGGATCAAAAAACCAGAACAATCAACAACTCTCAGATATCACAAAATCGATACAACACCTGACTTAAAGAGTTCCAGTCAAAATCTCAGTTGCACTTATTACTTGAATTCATGCTCCAACAAAAGCTTCCCTTCTTATTTTAGCCGTGTAAACTAAGTTCAAGATTAATATACAAAATATCAATTGATGACAACCAAGAGTGAAAGATTATTGACTAAAGATTCCTTTCCTGATGTGTCTGTTGTATGTAAGAGAATTCATTGGTGTTTTCGGAGCGCAAGATGGGGGCCATATCTTATGTGTGGAAAGTAGGTATATATAAGTCTATGGGTCTCAAGTTTTTTAGGAATAAATGGCGTTTACCAGGCCAATTTAGAAAACATCTTAATTGTTCATAGGATTCACCTTCAATGGGATATTATATTAGGGCTTGCCGTGGTACTAACACAATTTAGGGAGTTAGAAGCGTGTCCAAAAAAGGTTTAATACAGCGAGCAAGGCGGAATATCTTCTATAAGATTTTGTCAGAATCTACGAGGATCTTACCGGCGCTTCTGTTCATATATATAGCAAGGAAATTGGGTGATAAAGATTTTGGTAAATTGTCATTTGCATATTCTTTTACGGGTATTTGCTTTATAGCAGCAGATTTTGGTTTAAGTACTATACTTATAAGGAATGTGTCCAGGCAAAAAGAACTGACCAAGGAGTATGTCGGTAATATTCTGGCATTAAAGATTGTCCTTTCATTTATATGCATCTCTGTAATAGGTTTATTCATTCTTTTTACTGATTATCCTGATGATGTAATTACTTTACTTGTGATCTTTAGTGGTGTAATGTTTTTCAGGTCTTTGATAGATTTCTTTTCTGCTGTTCTTAATGCGCATGAACGTATGGACATAGACGCATTGCTAAAAGGAACAAATCATATTTTTCTTTTCTTATCAGGAATAGTGATTTTGGCAGTAGGATTTGGACTATTTGGTTTAGCTAATGTATTTTTAGTGGTATATTCGATAAGTTCAATAACTGGGTTTTATATAGTTTGTGTGAGCATAGTAAAAATACATCCATGTTTTGATCTGATGTTCTGGAAATACATTTTTAGAGAATCACTGCCACTTGCATTAACAGTTATCTTTACTGTTGTCTATTTCAAGATAGATGTAGTTATGCTTTCTCTTATCAGGGAAAATAATAGTGAGATTGGGTGGTATTCGGCTGCGATGCGACTGGTAGAGTTGATAGGCGTTATACCTGCACTAGTTGTTAGCGCTCTTTTCCCAATAGTTTCTGGTTTGCACAGAGAATCTATCGATTCTCTTAGAAAAGTTTATCAAACATCCTTCCGGTATCTTGTTGTGATTGCACTGCCAATAGCAGTTGGAACATTACTGTTATCTGAACATTTAATATATACAATTTATGGCGAAGAATACGTGAAAACAATCCCAGCATTAAAAATATTGTCTCTTGCTCTTATTTTTATTTTTGTTAATTACATTCTGATGAACATCTTGGTTGCCGTTGACAGGCAAATGACTAATGCTATTATGGCAGGAACGTGTGTGTTAGTAAATATCGTATTGAACATGTGTTTAATTCCACACTATGGGTATTTGGGTGCTGGTACTGCAACGGTTATTACGGAAATAGTTTTATTCGCTTTGGGCCTATATTATGTTGCGAAATATATTTGTAAAATCAAAATTGTTGCTGTTGTTTCTAAGCCGCTTATAAGTGTGGCTATTATGGGTACGTTTATCGTGTGGACTTCTGCAAAATTGAATCTTGCACTTGTTATTGTTTTAAGTGTCTTAACTTATTTTACCTGTTTGTTGCTGTTCAGATTTTTTACGAAAGATGACAAGATTGTTCTCATACATTTAATTCGAAAATAAATGCTTTGCACTTTTGCGGCGAAAAATCAGCTTTATTTGGAAAGAGTCCTTAACTTATTAAAAGCCAGCGATAACCAAGAATGAAGATATTAGTAATATGGAAAGCTTTAGTATCAGAGGCATATCATAAACGGTTTATTGAATTGGCAAAGTTTAAGGGTGTAGAGTTAGCCTTAGTTGTGCCAACGAAATGGCATAATACCGAGTTAGAGAAGACATGCTGCAGTGAATATAAGATAATTCCCGGAAAGATTGTTTTAAATGGTTTTAACCATTTTCATTGGTACCTGGGGCTGGAAAGAATTATAAGGCAGGTTAGTCCGGATATATTACATATTGAAGAAGAACATTATAGCGTTGTAACCTATCAGGCAATTAGATTAGCAAAAAAATATAATGTAAAATGTGTGTTTGTTTCATTGCAAAATATTTATAAAATATATCCGTTTCCTTTTTCATGGATAGAAAAATATAATATTAAAAATGCTGATTGTGCAGTGGCCGTTAGTGATGAAATCAGAGATGTTCTTGTCAGAAAAGGTTTAGGTAAGGAGCAGATTCCTGTGATCCCTTACGGTGTAGATCATTTGATGTATCGTAAAATTAAATCTCAAAAGCTAAAATCAAAGTTTAGGCTGGATAGTTTTACAATAGGATATATGGGTAGATTTGTAAAAGAAAAAGGGATTATGGATTTATTACAAGCAGTATCTCGGATAAACAGTGACTTTAATCTCCTGTTGGTAGGTAGTGGTAAATTAAGGCATAAAATAAAGGAGGAAGGGAGACGTTTGGGCCTCTTAGAGAAGATAACTATCGTGGACTCGATTTCTTCTTCTCAAGTTCCATATTATTTGAACTGTATGGACTGTTTAGTTCTTCCTTCTCGTACTACAAGAAAGTGGAAGGAACAATTTGGAAGGGTATTGACTGAAGCAATGTCGTGTGAAGTTCCAGTTATTGGGTCTGATTCAGGAGAGATTCCAAATGTTATAGGTGATTGTGGATTAGTGTTTAAAGAAGGTGATGTTAACGATTTATCCTCAAAGATAAAACGGTTAATCAATAATCCTGGCCTGAGGGGGGAATTGGCGAAAAAGGGACGTCAAAGAGTATTAGAGGATTTTACGCAAGAGAAAGCAGCTAGAGATACTTACAAAATTTACCAGAAAATGGTGAATTGAAGGAATTGTATTTAATTTCGATTTTTTATTCTAAAGTATTTCCAAACATAAAAAAATGAGTGTCAACTATCTGTGTCTACGCTAATCAATGACGGAGGATTGTGATGAATATTAATATAGAATCTGAAATAATAAGGGTCATTGATGTCGAAATGAAAGGTCTCTCTCTTCTGAGGGAGCATATTGATTCCTCCGTTAAAAGCGCGGTAGAAACTATATTCAACTGTAGAGGAAAGGTTATACTCACGGGAATGGGGAAGTCAGGTTTGGTAGCTAAGAAAATAGCATCCACCATGTCAAGTGTTGGAACTCCTGCTATCTTCATGCATCCCGCAGAGGGAATGCATGGTGATTTGGGAATTATTGACGCTGAAGATGTTGTTATAGCTATTGGAAAAAGCGGGGAAAGCTCTGAACTAAATGGTGTCCTTCCTTCAATAAAGAGTGTTGGTGCAAAAATAATTGGAATAATGGGGGACGGTAATTCTACATTAGCTAAATACTCAGATGTAGTTATTAAAATAGGAGATTTGGAAGAAGCTTGTCCTCTCAATATGGCTCCTACAACTAGTTCAACAGTTACTATGGTATTAGGTGATGCTATGGCGGTTGCCTTAATGAAGATGAGGGACTTTGATTTGGCAGATTACGCATTACTTCATCCAGGTGGACAGATTGGTAAAAGGTTAACGATGAGAGTCTCTGATGTCATGTTAAAATGCAGTAATAATCCAGTAATCAATATCACTGAAAGCGTCAAAAATTGTATATCAGAAATATCCAGAAAACTGGCAGGTGCGATTTCGGTCGTTGATAATGATGGTAAACTTCTGGGGCTGGTTACAGATTACGACATTAGAAGGCATATCGAGAAAGAGGAGAATATTTTTTCAATGGAAATTAAGGATATAATGAATCCAGACCCTATATTTGTTTATGAGGACGAAAAAGCATTTTCAGGGTTAAAGAAAATGCAGGAAAGAGAGAAACCAATTACAATCTTATCAGTCTTAGACAGAAAGAATATTGTTGTTGGTATGTTGAGAATGCATGACCTGGTTAAAGAGGGGTTGTGATTTTTTTTCAAAAAGTACATCTATTGAAGATATGAAGGTTGCGCTTGTTCACGATTGGCTTACGGGTATGCGAGGAGGAGAGAAGGTTCTGGAGGTGTTTTGTGAACTTTTTCCTGATGCACATTTGTATACTTTGTTACATAACAGGGGAAGCCTATCCAATACTATAGAAGACATGGACATCAGAACCTCATTCATTCAAAAACTACCTCTTATCAAAAAAAAATATCGCCATCTCCTGCCAATATTTCCCGCCGCTATCGGGCGTTTTGATTTACGGGAATATGATCTTGTCTTGTCTAGTAGCCATTGTGTTGCAAAAGGTGTAAAAACAGGAGCAGGTACATTACATATATGCTATTGTTTTACTCCAATGAGATATATTTGGGATTTATACAATTTATATTTCGGTAAGAAGAGAGTCGGCATGTTTACAAGGTTGGCTACGTCTCTTGTTTTAAATTATTTGCGGAGATGGGATGTAGCAAGTAGTAATAGAGTGAACAAATTTGTGGCTATTTCTAGATACATTGCCGAAAGGATAAAAAAAAACTATGACAGGGATTCTGATTTAATATATCCACCGGTCGATTGTTCGTATTTCCAGCCCAAGCAAACAAATGATGGTTTTTATCTAATGGTTTCACCTCTCGCGCCCAATAAACGTGTTGATCTTGCTGTCGAGGCATTCAACACAATTGGACTGCCGCTTATCGTAATCGGTTCTGGACAGGAAGAAAAAAAGTTGGAAAAGATGGCTGACAAAAATATCAAACTTATGGGGTGGCAGTCCGATGAGGTTGTTAGAGAGCACTATGTTAATTGTAAAGCATTGATATTTCCTGGAGTGGAGGACTTTGGTATTGTACCTTTGGAGGCACAGGCATGCGGGAAACCGGTAATTGCTTTTGGTGAGGGCGGTGCACTTGAAACAATTATTCCTCTGGATAAAAAAACAAAAAATAGTAATGAACAATTAGAAAATGCCACCGGTTTGTTCTTTTATGAACAAACTGCTGAGTCTTTAGCAAACGCTGTCGCTCGATTTGAGGATGTACAAGGTCTGTTTAACTGGCAGGCAATAAGAAGAAATGCCGAGGCATTTGACAGGGCAATATTCAAAGACCGGATTAAGGAATATATCGAAAAGAAATATAAAGAGTTTAGACGGGATTTGCAGGATAAATAAGAAATGCTAAAAAAACATAGTAAATTTTTTGAAACACTGGTTCTGCTTTTCGATTGGATGACACTGTCCTGTTCCTGGATATTGGCTTATTGTCTGCGTTTTTATTTTCCTCTAATTCCAGTATATAAAGGCATACCCCCATTTCTAACATACCTTACTCTTCTGGTTATTATGCTTCCTCTCTGGTATATGGTGTTTAAAATGTTTGGTCTATATCAGCCAAGAAGGATTTCGTCAAAAGTTGCGGAGGTATGGGATATCGCAAAAGCAACTACGATTGCTATCTTAATTTTAGTTACATTGACATTTTTTGTGAGAGAATATGAATTCTCAAGACTTACTTTTGTGTATTTCTGGATAATTTGTGTGATGGGCTTGTTTATTGAAAGAAGAATTTTTCGTGAGCTTTTACGGTTTATTAGAAAAAGAGGATATAATTTAAGACATGCCTTGATTGTGGGGACAGGGAGGTTGGGGATAAATGTTACGGATAGGGTTCATAATCATCCGGAGCTTGGTATCATGATTAGAGGTTTTTTGAGTGAGGAACGCGCTCAAGTTGGTAATACGCTGGACGGTTTTCAGGTATTGGATACATTTGAAAACATTAGAACTGTTGTTATAGACCAAAAAATTGACATAGTTTTAATAACTCTTCCCTCAAGTGCTCATGAGAGATTACGGTTGATTCTTGACGATATAGGTGATGAGATGGTTTCAATCATGGTTGTTCCGGATTTGATAGAGTTTGCTACGTTAGCTACATTAAGGGGAGGTATTGGAGAGTTTGATGGTATGCCTATAATCAGTTTAAGGGATACTCCTCTATATGGCTGGAATGTAGTAGTCAAAAGAGTAGCAGATATAGTGTTGTCGATAACCATATTATTGGCTGTGTCTCCTTTAATGTTTGTTATCTCGGTTCTGGTAAAGGCTACATCAATAGGGCCTGTTTTCTACAGACAGGAACGTATGGGGCTGGATGGAAAAATTTTCAGTATGCTGAAATTCAGGACGATGGAAACTCAGGCAGAAAAAGAGACTGGGCCAGTATGGGCAGCAAAGGGTGATTCTCGGAAAACAATAATTGGTTCTTTTTTAAGAAAGACAAGTATGGATGAGCTTCCTCAGTTCTTTAATGTACTTAAAGGGGATATGAGTATTGTCGGTCCAAGGCCGGAGAGGGAATTTTTTATTCAACAGTTTAGAAGTAAGATCCCCAAGTATATGTTGAGACATAAAATGAAGGCTGGTATAACAGGCTGGGCACAAATCAGTGGATGGAGAGGGAATACTTCGCTGGAGAAAAGAATTGAGTATGATCTGTACTACATAGAAAATTGGAGCCTCGGGTTTGATCTGGAGATTATGTGGTTGACTATCTGGAGGGGACTTGTAAACAAACATGCGTACTGAAATTCTTAACAATAAATATAAATGAGTTGGTTTGTATACGCATTTGTTTGTGCCTTAAGTCTGGCAACTGCGGATGCATTGAGTAAAAAGGCATTAGATGATAATACTGATCCATCTATAATTGCTTGGGTCAGAACCGGGTACGCTCTCCCGTTTATGGCGTTTATAATACCATTCATAGAAAGGCCTGAACTTGATAGCGTTTTCTATGTTGCGACACTGATGGCTGTCCCGCTTGACATAATAGCTTTGTTGTTATATATGAAGGCAATAAAGGTATCACCGCTTTCATTAACACTCCCATTTTTGTCATTAACCCCTGTTTTCCTGATAGGCACGTCATACATCATTCTGGGAGAAAGGCCTGATAGGTCTGGTTTTATAGGTATTGTATTAGTTGTAATAGGTGCTTATTTGCTAAACGTTCACACGATCAGTAAAGGGTTTTTTGAACCATTTAAGGTAATTGCGAAAGAACAAGGTTCTGTATTAATGATTATTGTTGCCTTTGTCTTCAGCATAGGAGCTTGTATTGGTAAAATAGCAGTACAACATTCTGATCCACTTTTTTTCAGTGTTGTTTACTCATTTCTATTATCATTTTTTTTCTATCTGGTAATCAGTTTCAGAATCAAGCATTTCTATTCAAAATTGTTTTCCAGACCTGTACTTTTTCTTGTTATCGGCATACTGATAACTATAATGATAATTACACATCTTAAGGCAATTAGCCTTATTGAAGTATCTTATATGGTCTCAGTAAAGCGGTTGAGTATTCTTTTTGGTGCTATTTATGGTGTTAT
>Ga0233429_1001753_pt1 | contig 24618 bp, 19 predicted proteins | sample SI_118_April2016_3_FD_179879 | JGI IMG/M metagenome (GOLD analysis project Ga0233429, IMG submission 179879) | Seawater microbial communities from Saanich Inlet, British Columbia, Canada - SI_118_April2016_135_MG | ecosystem: Environmental > Aquatic > Marine > Inlet | place: Canada: British...
ATCGAAAATATGGGCTTTCCCTCCGGCTTGTCGGCAAAACCAGTTGCCATGCTGGGAGTTGCCGCTGGTCGCATTGGTGCGATCAAGGCCCTCGAGCACCTCTCCTCCGTGGTCACTCACGTGGGTGGTCTGGTGCTTCCCGGATTTGTGTCCGTAGCAGGCGTCCAGGATGTGTTCGATGACGAGGGCAAGTGTACGGATCCGTCAACGGACGAGCGCATTCGTGGTCTTGCGAAGAATCTGATGGACTACACCCACGAATTTCTGTGCCCCGGTCGTTGCATGGAGGAGACTGTCCGACAGGATTAGGGCTGGCAGAGTTGGCTAAGAACCCGCGAATTGGTCCGTTCTCTTGGCGATATCCGCCATTCGGTGTGTCATTTCACCCAATTTCGCCAGAATTTCTCGAGGGCGAGACGGACAATGAGGGTGAACGTGCGAGTGTAGGAAAAAAGTGACGACCTGTATCAGATTTTCCACACTCCTGCAAAATTTGCTCTATCGTGCCAACGTGGCAGTTCCTCAACAAGAAAATCGCATAAACATTTGTTTTAGATATACTTAAGACTATCTATACCCATGCCATCTCGACCGATCTCGCTGTTTTCAGGCCTTATCTCCCGATATGTCATGAATCTGACCAGGATCCTCTCGTGACGGTACTCACACTGTGTGATACGTGTTTTTCCGAAGAACACACTGAGGCTCATAGACTTAGCCCGATTAGGCTGGGTCCGATGGTTCCTTGGTACGAAACTTGCGACAGTTTCGGTGGAATCACACTAGGCGAGATGCCGAACACGGAGGTGATGTGATGCCCCACTATCGTTATCACGAAGCACACGGCAGCGAAGACGAGATCACCGTCATCGAAGACAAGTCGATGTTCGTAAAGGACCAGAATGGTAACTGGGCCCCGGGCTTTGAATTCGTCGACACGCAGACGGTGAAGGCTCATCCTTCCATCATCGACGCGCTATTGGAAGACTCCGAGCGCCTGTGGTCGATGGACGAGATTCTGGCTGAGATCTCTGACGTTGCCTGAGTAGTACCCGCAACCGGCCGCTCCCTTCAGGGGTGGCTGAGTGTTGCTGTCTGTGCCCGAAAGGGTGTCGCCGGCAGGCCGCCGCCGTTGATGAGATTCGGCGATGCTTCCTGATGCCAGGCGAAGCGAGCCATTCGCGGCTGCGCAAGATCCGAGTGAGACAGGTTGATGTGTTCGCCATCGATGATCGCCGTCGCTGTGACAAAGATGCCATCCTCTGCGGCGATCTCGAACCCCGTCGCCATCCGACCATCGCGTGTTATCAGGCCCTGCGCGTAGTCGAAGAGCAGTCGCAGCGTGTTGCCCTGTCGCTGCATGGACACAAAACGTGGTCCCTGATCCCAGATTCCATCTAGCCGATACGTCCGACGCAGTGCCAGGTTCGCCAACCGTGAGCCGACGGTCTGTTTGTCCCGAGGATGAATGTCGTCAACATTGCCAACATCATTGATGGCGATATTGGCAACATTGCTTCGTCGTGCGGGGACCTGAGTCTGCGCTTCCCACAATCGTGGAAGGAGGGTCGGATCATTGCCGTAGCGGAAAGGTGCCAATTGCACGAAATAGAACGGCAGATCGCCCTGGCCAAATACATCCCGCCAACTATCGATGAGGGCGATCATCTTCTCCGTGTACACACTGCCTTCGTTCACATTCGACTCGCCCTGATACCAGATCGCGCCGCGCAGAGAAAAGGGCACAAGGGGGTGGATCATGGCATTGTAGAGAGTACTGGGTAATTGCTGCGAACCACTACTGGAGATACTCAACTGTGGTCCGGCTCGATATTTCCAGTTGCCGGAAACGAGCAAGTGGTCGCCTGATCCATCGGCGAGGGCCAGATACATCTGATCGGCCTCCGAGCCCCATAAACCACCTGCATAGGCTGTATCGATCGCTCGCACGGCTAACACTGCAGAGCCTGAACGCACGATCTCGCCTGGAATATCATAGACACGCGGTTGGCTCCACAATGCAAACACGCTATCTGCGTAGCTGCCAGTTGCACCGATCCTGACCCCATTGAACCAGGTGACATCCACCTCATCTACCGGGCCCAGATGCAGGACAAGGTCCTTGCCTTGCCATTGACCGGGGATCTGCAGATGGCGACGGAACCAGACCATGCCATCGAAATCGGGCAGGCCGCCTGCCTCCCACGTGGAGGGCACGGTCATCTCCAGCCACTCACGATCGTTCACGGTTGGCTCAGCAAATTCTGTGGAACCTGTTGCTTCGGCCTCCTTGAGGGTTGCAACAGATTTCATGTATTGCTGCTGAATCAGGTGTGGATCGGGTCCGAATGCCTGGCGTCGACTGACTGCTTGCTTCACGACCTGCGCTGCCGGCTCTGGCAGGCGTGAGATCAGGCCATGGATGTGCTGCGCCGCCGTCCACGGCTCGATGCGTGTACCGCTCCACGATGTGTTGATTAGTCCAATCGGAACATCGAGCTCGGCATGTAGTTGGCGTCCGAAGAAGTAGGCGACGGCAGAAAAAGATCGCGCCGTTTCAGGTGTGCAGACACTCCAACGCGCATCGATTGTTGTCGACGGCTGAAAGGCAACGACGTTCGGTATCGTCAACAGGCGAATACGCGACAGGTTGGCGCTGGCGATCGCCTCCTCGGCGCTAGCAGATGCTGACAGAGACCACTGCATATTCGACTGCCCGGATGCAATCCAGACTTCACCGATGAGTACGTCCTCCATCGCGACCTCTTCACTACCGCTGCGGACGATGAGCCGATGTGGGCCGCCTGCGGGGCGAGGGAGAAGTTCAAGTTGCCAACGACCGTTGCCATCGGCTATCGCCGTCTGCCCGGTCTCATCTGTCTGCGCCGTCGTCCCGGCAGCTGTCGTCAGGGAGGCCGAGACCTGCGCACCGGCCGCAGCATGGCCCCATATACGGATCGGAGAATGTCGCTGCAGAACCATGTGATCACTGAAGAGGTCCGCCAGACGCAGTGCCGACGCGGCGTCGATAGCGCCGCTGCCCAACAGCAAGAACCCGAGGAGTAAATACACACAGGCAACGAGAGACATGCGTCGTGTCATGAGGTGTTCCTGCTTCTGAGAAGTGGAGGTTTGCCCTAAAACTCAGGACCGACAGGTGCCACGCGAAGAATCGGATATTGTGAATTGAGCAAAGACGCGTCGCCACTCTCGCGACACTTTGTCCACATCTGCCGACACAGACTCTCGACCTGGTCGCGGCAGGTGGGATCATTGATGCGATTGGTCATTTCGTGTGGATCGGTACGCAAATCATAGAGTTCATCTTCATCGAAGCCATTGAAGACAAACTTCCAGTCTCCATCCCACACGACGCGTTGAGTCAGTAACATGCGTCCACCGAAATACTCCGCATAACCCCGCTGCCAATCGCTGGTCTGCTCTGGTGTGACGAGCAACTCGTCAAAAGAATGACTGTCACCATGGGTTTCCATGGGCGCACAGCCTGCCAGCTTCAACAGGGTCGGCCCCAGCTCGTGGAGACCTACACGTCCATCACATGTTTGGCCAGAGGCCACACCGGGACCAGCGATCGTCATCGGAATCCGATAGACCTCTTCGGCAGCTGTGAAGTTCTTGCAGTACAGGCCGTGCGCGCCGAGTAGCTCGCCGTGGTCGGAGGTCAGCACAACGAGGGTGTCTTCAAGCTGCCCCGCCGCATCCAGTCGATCCACCATTGAGCCGAAGAGCGCATCGATCTCTGAAATCGAAGCGTAGTAACAAGTGGCCGCTTCGCGATGCTGGCGCGGTGTCATATGTGCCCAGACTTTTGCTGCCTTGCGGTAGATACCCGGGCGACCTGTCAGATCATCATCGATAGAAGCAGGCAGGGGAATCGAATCGATGTCGTATGCTGCGAGTGCCTCGGTGCCGCAGACGAAAGGGTCATGTGGCTCCTGCAGACTCACGACACAACACCAGGGCTGGGCTTCACCAGTCGCCGCGTCGATGAAATTCTGCGCCAGTCGCACGCGACTGCCCACGCGTCGCTGTGCCGGCGGTGCGTCCACTGCACCATAGAAGCGCTCTGACTGATACCCAGCAGGTTGATCCAGATGCCACTGCAGAGACCATGGATGATCTGAGATCTCAGCATCGGCAGCTTTCAGGGCCTCAGTTCCTTCGCAGGCAAATTGTTGCCAACCGAAGCGATCCAGCTGTCGCGAGCGCTCTACATGCCACTTGCCGAAGTAGCCCGTGCGATAGCCAGCTGCCTCCAGCTGCTGAGCCCAATGCGGTAGCCTTCGCAGGTTGCACTGATCGTCGTCGACGGTGTGCGTCACGGTGAGTACGCCGTGGGCATGTGGTAAGCGACCTGTCATCAGACTGGCTCTTGCGGGAGAGCAGACGGCATTGGGTGTGTAGGCGCGCGTGAAGCGCAAGCCGCGGTCTGCCAGTCGATCCAGATGTGGCGTCTGGCACACGTGGCCTTCATCAAAGACATCACCGCGCAACTGATCGCACATCAGAATCAAAATGTTCATTACCAGGTCTTCCGATAGGTTTTCAGATAGTCTTCAGCGTTTTCGCCTGGCTGCAACCGCGGGACGTCCTTGTTACAAGAGGGACAAATACGCACATCGCGCAGGACGATGGCGTTACAGGAAGGACAGGCGCGCACCATCCGATAGGACAGCAGCACGCCGATCGGTCCCAGCAGCATACCATAGAGAAACCAGCGGCCCGTACCGCCACCGTGACGTTGAGCGACACGCAATGTCCAGATAGCCAAACCAATCCAGATCGCACTCAGCACTGCGGTTCCCAGAAGGAGCCAGCTTGCCACGTCGTCAGTCATCAGGCAGCTGCAGGATCATGTCGTGATTGTCGACGCCACCGGCAACGAAGCCGCCGACACGTACAAAGCCAAACTTCTCGTAGAAGTGACGGGCCCGCGGGTTATCATCACGCACACCACCCATCAGAACAATCTGCCGCCGTCCAACTTGGCGAGCAGCCTCTGTGATAACGGGGATCATCGCACTGCCGAGGCCGTGTTCCTGCCAGGCGTCCGCAATCACGGGTGCGAAGGTGGCAGTGATGGATCCGTCCAGTGGCCGACCTACTTGTGCGTAGCGACCCGCGTCAGATTCGCGAGTGCCCAAATCAAGGATCATGTAACCGACGATCTGCTGTGCCGCCGTTGGCAGTGGGCCCAGTGCGACAAAGCGCAGACTCATGCCATAGTCGATCTGGTCGCACAGCACCTTGGCGTGCTCAGAATTCAGTGGGTGAGGTCCATAGACACGCCGCGATGCGTCCGTCAGCGCATCGAAAAAGAGGCCCAGTCTTTCTGTATCGGTGGCAAGCAGAGGGCGAATCTGAAAACGATCACCCTTGCCGACTGCCACCTCTGCAGCCAATGGGCACGGATCAGCGGCGATCTGTTGCGGCGTGAGAGTCAAGACACGATCTCCCGTCTAGCAGGTCTATGCGTCGCAATGGCGGCATGTGTATTCGTGGGTGCGGTCTTCAAGATCCAGGTCCTTCCCAGCTGGCTGTACCGATAGCGAAATACTTGTGCTGGAAGGGTGGGGCCGGTCGTGATGCATACCACATCCGCCAGCTTCCATTGGGGAGTTGCTGGATCGACTGACTGGTTGTGTAGTGTGACTCCCAGGCCCGCAACGGATCGGGTCCGAAGACAGGATTGTGCTCACTTTTCTCCCACGCAATCCCATCTCGCGAGACAGCGATCCCCAATGCTGTCTTGTGTGGATCGGCACTCTGATAGCTTCCATACCACATCACGAACAAATCATGGGCCGGCTGCAGTACATAGGGATAGAAGAGTCGGCCATGCTCCCAGGCTTGGTCCAGGACCAGGACGGGATCTGGTGTGACCGTCCAATGGCACCCATCGTCGCTGACTGCATGGCGCACACTCCAGGGCTCCCTGGAGACGTCGGTGTACCACAGCCGATAGGAGTCCCCGACCTTCAGTACGGAGGGAGCGTAGGCGTCCTCCAGCTGTGCCGCGGAGGCTGTATTCCAGGTCAAACCATCGGCACTGGTCATGTCATGGATTGTGTGTCGCCCAGTGCGCCCGGGGAAGTCTGTGGATGAATACCACATGCGCAAACAGTCGTTTTCACGAACGATCTGTCCCTTGTCCTGACGTAGTATCGCGGGTGTCAGAACCGAATGCGCATCGTCGCCCACCTCGTAGACTGGACCCTGCAGATGTTTGCGAAAGTGTATGCCGTCGTGACTGGCCGCATGGCCAAGGCGGAAGACCCGCCCACTCACGTCGCCTGACGATCCGCAGTAGTAGAGTCGGAACTGGTCATCCTCCCACGCACCACAGGGGGCGAACAGGTGCATGTCGTCGAAGTCGCCTGTAGCCCCCAATCCGATGACCGGATCGTCGTCGCCGTCTCGCTTCCAGGCCTGTGGCTCAAGCCAGCGTTTGAAAAGATCTGTCATCAGCCAGGTGTCGCAGAGGGGTAGTCAAATTGCCAGGTGCCCTGGCCGAAAGACTCGCTGTCCCACAGGGGCAGGTTGCCGATACTGCGGTCGGAGCCCCCGGCGGCAATCGAGCGCAGCATCTGCCGCGTTAGCTCGCCATCGAGCCGAGCGGCGATGGCACGGGTTTCAGTGGACTCGTGCTGGCGATCAGTCTGCTCCAAAGGGTCCTCATCGACGTTGAACAGATGGCTCTGGCCCGTCGCCGTGTTCTTCATCCACTTCCAGTGACCATCTGTATTCATCAAACCACCGGCCACGAAACCGAGCACCTGCTCTCGTGGTGGATCCGGTAGGCCCAAACCCGGTAGCGTCCGGGAGTCGTAGTAGGTGGGACGATCGATGCCGGCCAATGCCAACAGGGTCGCTGTGACATCGCCAAGTGAAACGACGTCTTCGGACACGACGCCAGACGGACCGCCAGGTTGACGAACAATCATGGGCACGTGACAACTGCCTTCGTAGAAATTCGTCTTGCCAATCAATCCGTGGTCACCGAGCATGTCACCATGATCTGACGAAAAGATGATGACCGTGTGTTCCAGTTGTCCTGTCTTCTTCAGCGCAGCGACGATACGACCCACTTCATCGTCGATCTGCTTAACGAGCGCAGCGTAATGCTGGCGCACCTTCTGCTTGTGGGCATCGGTGAATTCGGAGTAATCCACACCATTCCAATCGCCCAGGTTGCCGCGGATATTCGCTTCCCGAAGTTCGTCATCCTGGCCAGGGACAAAGGCAGCGGCTGCAGGAATCTTATCCGTCGCAACGTCCTCCATTGCAGCCGCACACGGATCATAGGGGCAGTGTGGCCCGGGGAATCCGACCATGGCAGCGAAGGGTCGGTCGTCATCGTATTCCTCGATAAAGCGCACTGTTTCGCCGCCAACATACCCGTCCCACGAGTCTTCCACAGCATAGGGGCAAATGATCGCCCCCCGATTCTCCTGGTAGCCGGCGTGATCACGACCGTGCAGTTTGCGCAGGCCCTTGGCGGACAGGTGGTGGAAGTAATCGTCTTCGATCGACAACCAGCGCTTGTCTTCGCAGATCACACGATGCTCAAATCCCAGCGGCGCATTCCAGGGATAGAAGTGCATCTTACCGATCGCGGCAGTGAGATATCCGCCTTCGGACAGAATCTGCGGCCACGTCTGTATGCCACACTCGTTCAGATCGGGTCGCAGGAAGTGGCCATTGTCGAGGACACCATTCTTGATCGCATCGCGCCCCGTCATCAGCAGACACCGCGCCGGCACACACACCGGAGACGGTGAGTAGGCGCGCCGATAGGCAATACCCTCGGCGGCGAGGGCATCGATATGCGGCGTGGAGACGAACTCTGCCCCATAGCTGCTGAGAAAGTCTGCACGCAGTTGATCGGGCATGATGAAGAGAAGATTCGGGCGGCGTGTCGTCATCATTTACTCAATGGCGAAAGGGAACGGTTTGATGTGTCAACCTAGCTTCCTGCCTGGGACAAGACAAAATCATCTGCAGATGAATCTTGCCACCGACGAAGCATGTTGCGGTGTTGCTTCAGCGCCACAGCCCCGTCGGCCTTCAGGGCCAGATTGTGCTGCTCTGCAGAATCGGTGCGCAGGTCGAATAACATCTCAGGGCGCTTGCCGCTATTGAAGCACAGATACTTGTAATCGCGGCTGCGTACCATGCGACCGGATAGTTCGAGATCCTCCGTGTCGGGATACAACTGACTCACCACGAATTCTCGTCCCGCCACCTGCTCGGTGATTGCCGGCCACAGGCTCCGCCCGGCAATATCGGTGGGTGCCTCGGTGCCACCGATCTGGCATATCGTCGGTAGAATATCAACACCACTGACAAGCTGCGATCGAATTTCACCGACTGGCACACCCGGCCCACGTAGTAGCAGCGGTACAGACACAGCCGGTTCATAGAGATTGAGCTTCACCACCAGTTCATGGGCGGCCATGCCCTCCCCGTGATCGCTGGTGCAGATCACCACAGTATTTTCGGACAGTCCTGACTGATCCAAAGCGGTCAGTAGACGACCAATCTGCGCGTCAACCAACGTCGTGAGCCGGGCGTATTCGGCCAGATACGCCTGCCACCTATGGGCCGACCAATCCGTCGTCGCCGTGTTCTCCTGGCCATAGTGATCGCGCCGTCTGCCGATGTCTATGAACTCTGACTCCGCTGGATCTCGCGCGAAGTTTGTCGGCAAGGGAGGTAGATCATCTGTCGCGACGTGGGCGTCTGCCTTCATGATCCAGTAGCAGATGTCGTGCGGATTGCATAGGGCGACACCCAGACAGAAGGGTCGCGTGTGATCACGCTTGAGGAAATCGATGGCCGCATCCGTCACAGGTGCATCGGTGACCTCGCCGAGTTGCTTTCGCGGCAACTGACGGAAGCTGTCTGGAAGAAGTGCTTCGAATCCGGGCAGAGGATTAGACTGTGTTGGATACGGCTCCGGCAGATGCCAGCGCCCAGACCAGGCCGTGTCATATCCCGCGTCTTGCAGAAGCTGGCCGAAATTGTCCACGCCCTGTCGCAAGGACAGACCGTTGACGAGTACGCCATGATCATGAGACATTCGACCCGTGAGCAAACATGCTCTCGAAGGGCCACAGACGGGCGCACTGCAATAGGCATCGGTGAAGCGTACGCCCTGTGCGGCCAGCCGATCCATGTGCGGCGTCTGCATCCAAGGGGTCCCAGCAGCACCCATGGCTGTTCGAGACTGTTGGTCGGTACAGATGAAGAGAATGTTTGGACCGTGTTCCATCTGATTTCCTAAAAGGAATACATGAGTACAGCAGCTAGAGACAAATGGGAGCGGCGCTATACGGCTGCGGACTACGAACCGATCCGGACCCCCTCTGCCTTTCTCAAGTTGGCCGCATCAGGCCTGACACCTGGAAGGGCATTGTGCCTGGCAGCGGGTGCCGGTCGCAACGGTGTCTGGCTCGCGAGTGCTGGTTGGCAGGTCACTGCTGTCGACATCTCTCCACAAGGACTCGCATGGTGTCGACAATTGGCCAGTGAAGAAGGTGTCCACCTCGAAACCATTGAAGCGGACCTGACCCAATTTGATCTGGGAACGGACCAATGGGATCTGGTGACCATGATCTTCTACAATGAGCCCGCCCTGTTCCCTTCGATTCGCCAGGCGCTGCGACCGGGTGGCCACTTTCTCTTTCACACGTTCAGTGTCCATCAGTTGAAGCAGAGATGGGGACCTTCAAGTTCACAGCATCTGGCACGGCACCTAGATCTACAAGAGGGTTTTGGTGATTGGGACTGGCCGCGATATGATGATGACGATTTCCCACGAGAAGATGGCCGGCTGGAGAGCAGCCTTCGTCTGCTGGCGACGAAACCCGTGACTCGAAACCTGTGAGCAGGTCGAAACTGTAGAAATTCGCTTTGTGCAAAGGCTCAGGCCTTGTTCAGTATCGACTCTACATGAGACGCAAGTCCCCGCACCAGGGGTGTTGCCGGCACAGTGGCACCCACTGCTCCTAACCTCGACAGATCATAGATCCGATGGCACAAGAAGGGGGCCGATGCTGGATGGTCCCGCAGGTATTCACCGACGGGGATTTCCTCCACCTGCAAACCCACACCAAGCAGATCGGCGATGATCTCGTAGAACGCCTTCGATTCCACAATGTCTGGGCCCGCTGCTTGAAAGATGCGGCCTGCCGCATCCTCGCAGTCGGCGAGACTCAACATGAGATCCGCCAGATCACCCGCCAGGATCGGTTGCTGCAGGAAGTGTCCACCACCCACAAGCTTCAGCGGCTCTTCCTTCCGCATGCGATCGATGAGGTCCCTGTCGCGACCGTGTGTGGGTAGACAGCCCAGAAGTGACCCAGGTCCATAGATGTGGCAGGGCCGAACGACGGTCCACTCCATCGTACCGCAGTCGCTGTCGAGGAAAATCTGCTCACACTGTCGCTTCTTGCCACCATAGCTGTCGGCCAGATAGTGGTCGGATTCCTCGCTCTGGGGGAATTTGCGATGCGCCGGATCAAAAACGAAATCGGTCGAGACGAAGACGAAGCGCTTCGTACGGTGGCGAAACTGTTCGATGTCCTGGACGGCATCCTGCGGGTCGTAGCCAATGCAATCCACGACGAGGTCGAAGTCATCACAATCACTGATGGCAGTGGCAAAGGCGGCCAGATCCTTGCGGTCAGCCTGCAGAGCCGTCACACCTGCCGGCAGTGAACGCTGGCCTCGACTCACAATGGTCACATCCCATCCTGCTGCCACAGCATGGCGAGCCAGAGTACCACTGACAAATCCACTGCCGCCGATACTGAGTAGTCGCCGCGCCATGGTCAGTCTTGCTTTCGCTGGGGTTCACGGACAAGCAATGGTTGAGGCTGTACAATCTGTCGCCGCGCGGGTGTGAGTCGCTGCAGCAGCTGCGGTGAAGGTGCGTAGCCGTGGCGAAAATTGCCCCAGGAGGGACCATACCGTTGGACGACGATGCGTCGTTCTCCCGCATTGGCGCGACGCGCCGAACCGTGGCTGATGCCATCGACAAAAATCACTGCATCTCCCGCCTGCAGATGCACTTCGACAGCGCCCTCGGTTCCCTCCACTGTGGCCCCCTCAGGCTTCATGCGATGTTCGGCCGCATGAGGATGCGCAAAGTTTGATTTGTGGCTGCCTGGAATTACCATCGTTGCACCATCGCCTGCGCCGATATCGGTAAGGGCCATCAAGACATTCACCTGACCACACATAAAACGCCCACTATGATAGCGGAACTGGTTGCGGTGAATGGGAGGATGACCACCCGAATGCAACCCGATCGCCTCTCCCGGTGCGCGGAAGTTGGCGAAACATTCATCGATGAACAGCGGGCCATGATGGTAATCGAAAGTGCCTTCGCCGCCGACGAAGAGTTTGATGTGCTCGATCCATGACGGATGATCGATCAGCTCCTCGAAGGGTTCGCCGGCCTCATAGATCTGCTGGTAATTGTAGCCATCCTTGGTGCCATACGTGTGGGCGTGCAGGTGACCATACCACTCACCCGGCTCGACACGAGGCAGCTCGTCGAGAATCGCATTCATCCTGCCCACTTCGTCCGCGCTCAGTGCACCTCGCAGGATGACATAGCCACGCAGGTCGAACAGATACGTATCGATATCAGGTACCATCTCATTGTTCCTTGGACAGGTAAGCAAGCGAATCTTCTCTACGACGTAGTCGCGTCACCCAGCATTTGCCAGTGTCATCCCAGACAGAGTCGAGGGTTCGGACGCAGGATGCAAACCGTGGGCGATCAGATCGTGATGTTTTCACAACAAAATCAATCATGGGCACACTCTGAGGCAGTGCATCAAGACGGGTGAAGTCAAAATCGATCTGCCCCTCTGTCTCAACAATCTGGGTACACTCCACATGAGCAAGCTGCGACCAGGCCGTCGGTGTATCCGGAGCCAGCCAGCGGTCGCAGCGATGATTGATGCGGCGCAAGGCAGAGACCCATGCTTCGATCACTTCCTCGTTTCGATCCGCGTCATCGTGCAGCAAATTCGGCCAATGTAGACCTATGATGGGACCATCAACCGCCGCGGGTGGTGGTGCGGCGATTTGCTTCCAGGACGGCGCTGGGCCACCTCGGTCGACGATCATCACTCCACACTCGATCGCAATGCGAGGCGACTGGGGTTCAGCGACTTGTCGCATCGAGCCGAAGGGTGTTGAGACGTAGGTGATGCCAAAGTCGGCAAGTAGTTGTTGAATACCCTCCTGCGCCTCGCCAAAGCTGTGTCGAAAGGCACATGGCACGAAGTAGGGGGGCAACTCACCCGGTTGGTCGACCAAACCGTGTAGCTGCAGGATCGTCGAATAGACCTGCAGATGACGTTCCAGAAGATGACGTGGGCGCATCAGCCCTTCAGGATTTGCCCACTCGGCACGTTCCATGCGCCCGTCTTCCCACCACTCGTGAGCAAGGCCATGAACCACGAGTTCAAGATGGTCCGCCTCCTGCCTGAGAAGATGTGCCGCTTCATCCAGGTGTGGGTGCTGCCGCCACGAATGATCCCAATCGTGTCCCATCCAGGTCGCCTCCGGCAGTTCACGCAGCAACAGGTCACGATCCCAATCGCACAGCATCATCGCTGCCTGTGGACGCATATTCAGCCGCCGTCCAAGTTGGGCGATGGCAGCGTAATCGGCGGGCACATGCGGGCGTGACATACCGCTACGAAAGGGCTCGCCTATGGCACTGCCGTCCGTCGGAGTCCACCATCCGACATCGTCAATGACAATCTGGATAGGAAGCGGCAGAATCACTTCGTGACGCTTCGTCATCCGACGCGGTAGGTCTCCAGTGCCGCCATATCCAGCTCCACACCCAGTCCCGGTGTCTCAGGGACATCGACGAACCCTTCTTGCGGCGTGAGTGCACCGCCAATGAGATCATTCTCGCGCGTGAAGTGCAGCGAGTCAGAGGGGATCGTGGCATTGCGAATCACGGCATGCACATGCGTGCCATAGGCGCCGGAAACACCCAACCCCAAGCCGACTGCCTGCAGCCAGATTGGCAAACCTGCCGACTCTGCCATGCCAGCCATAATCATCAATGTCTCCACATTCCCACCCATGTTGAACATGTCTGCCGCGTCGGCACGAATGGCGCTCATCATCACCTTGGGATCGCCAAGATGGGGCGCCAGGGGGATGATCGAATGTTGACGGAAGTGATGATAGGCGTGCCAACCGGGCAGATACTGAAAGGGATCCTCAAAGGCCTGGATATTGTATGCCTCCAGCTCACGAGCCAAGCGCAAAGACGTGGCCAGGTCGCCAAAGGTGAAATTCGGATCCACGATGATTCCATAGTCCGGGCCGGCGGCTTTCGTCATCAACTTGACGGTTTCAACAATGGTGTCCGGTCGTGCCTTGAGTTTGTGTGTCTTATAACCGAGTCGGGCGCCTTCTTCAGCCATTGCAGCGAATTCTGCCGGTTCCAAAGGCGGTGACCACCAGCCGACGGGTACACGATCGAAGTGCTTTGTGCCCATCAATCGGTAGGCGGGCACGCCCAACGCCTTGCCGACAATGTCGAAGCAGGCCATCGCCATGGCACCACCCATGGTGGTCAGGTTCAGCGTCAGTGGATCGGTACCCACCCATGCCTGTTCCACATCTTCCATCAGATCTCCTCGCCCCCCCTCGCCGAGTCCGACGATGCCCTCATCTGTGTGCACACGGAGAATGGTGATCGGATTGTCGCGATAGTGACCTGGGCGACTCTTCTCAATGGAGGGAATGTGGGGTACGGCGGTGACGAAGCGTTCGACTTGCGTGATCTTCACGGAAAATCTCCTGCTTTAGGTATGCGCGGCGGCCAGAATTTCGAGGCGGGTGATCTGCATGGCCGGAAATGTCGGTTGCCACGGCTCTGACGGAAAGCGGTCATACCGGTCGCGGCACTATCTTTCGTGTGGCAAGAGGCGTGAGCCGTATCGTTTTGCAAGTTGAGCGATATGCAAGTGGGAGGCTGTGAGAATGGATCCGGAAAGACTTCAGGCTGCTTTGGCCCAACCCATCATTTCTCTGCCCACGTATTTCCATCGTGATGGCCGACAGGATCTGCTCAGTCTGTCTCGAACTGTCGACTTTTCGATCGACAACGACTTCTCGACGTCCCTGCTGACTGCGGGGGATTCCAACTACGAGTTGCAGAGCGAAACTGAGATTCGCGCTGTTGTGCAGGCCGTCGTAGACGCGGCAGCGGGTCGTGCAACCGTCTTGGTCGGGACTGCATTGCATTGGTGGCGTGATCAGATCATCGACTTTGCTCGTTTTGTGGATGATCTGGGTGCGGGTGTCATGGTCCTGCGTCCGTCAGCATCTGGCGGCAATGGCCCTCATTTCGAAGATCCCGTCTTCGCGATGTACGAGGCCGTTGCGGCGCAGGTGAACTGTGGCATCGTTCTCAATGGTCAATTCTCGATGGGTCTGCTCGATCGCCTCGCTGACATACCCCAGGTCATTGGCCTGAAGGAAGACGCCGGTGATGCGTGGTGTCACGATGCACTCTACACCGTTGGTGACCGGATCAGTGTCTTCAATGGGGGCCAGAAGTGGCGATTTCTCTATGGCTTGCTGTGGGGGATGAAGGGCTACATGAGCAGTTTTGGTCCCCTGGCGCCGCAGGTGGCACATCAATTCTGGCATGCGGTGCAACAGAAGGATCTGTTCGCTGCCGCAAGAATCGTCGATACCTATGACAACCCTTTCTTTCAACACAGCATCTCCCATCCCAAGGGATTTCATCCAGTGCGTCAGGCGAGCTTCGAGATCTTCGGTCGCGGTCCTCGCTGGTTGCGCGCACCGCAGGCATCTCTGGATGACACGGAGATGGCGGCACTTCGCGATGTATTCGTGCACATGGGTCTTCTCAAGACGGAGTCAGCCTAACCGATGGCAGCGATCTGCACGGTGACGAAAGAGATCTACGTCGCCCACCCCGAACCCGGGGCGGGCACGAGTGTCAGCATGGGGTACATCGGCCAGGGCTTGCGCCGGGAAGAGACATGGGCGCGCGTGGCGTCGAGCGATTGGGCCGACAACGTCCGCCGTCGCCGCTCCGACGACAATGGTCGCACGTGGTCGGAATGGGAGTCGGTGTTCGAGCAAGCACCGGTCCAAAATGGTGTGACCCAATCCGGTGGTCCCAGCCAGCTTGGCAATGGCCCCCACGACCCGGTTTCAGGTTGTCTCGTGAAACCGGTCTTTGAACGCATCATCCGCGGTGATCCGCGTGAGGCGATGGAGGTGCTCTGGCAAGGGGATCGGCGCTTTTGTGACCACGGTTTCTACCAACTGTCCGACGATGATGGTGAGAGTTGGGGGCCCGGTCGCATGCTCAAATACGAGGAGGGACCGGATTTCGATGCCGAAAACTGGGGCGCCGACGGCTACTTCCGCACGAATGAGATGTATATCGGCGGCTGCGCAGTACTGGCCGAAGGAACCGTCGTCATCAGCGCCACGATTCCCGTGGAGTATCGAGACGCAGATGATGAACTGGTTCCCCCCGTGTTCCCCAACGACTATCGCGAGGGGTGCGTTGCGGGCGCCATGTGTTTTGTCGGACGCTGGGATGAAACACTGCGGGATTACCGTTGGCAGACATCGACGAAGATGTTCCTTCCTCGGCGCCAATCGACGCGGGGTCTGGTCGAGCTGGATCTTCGACAGTTGCGGGATGGTCGATTGATGCTGCTCATGCGTGGCTCAAACACCGGCTTGGATCCGGTTGAGTGTCCATCGCGTCGCTGGGTATCGATATCGGAAGATGGGGGCTTGAGCTGGGGGCCCGTCACCGACATGCGCTGGGACACGGGTGAGTCGCTATACTCGCCCGCTTCCATTGCCCACACCTTTCGTAGTCGTCGGACAGACAAACTCTATTGGGTCGGCAACATCCCCGACACGCCACCCGATGGCAATGGGCCGCGCTACCCTCTGCAAATCGTCGAGATCGATGAGGCGGCTCCTGTACCCTGCTTCAAGCGAGAGACACTGACCGTCATCGATGATCGCGACCCAGAACGCGACTCAGAACATGTGCAGCTGTCGAACTTCAGCGTCGTCGACGATCGCGAGACGGGTCAGGTGGAGATCTACGTCATCCGCTTGGGTGAACGCGGTGGTGGTGACGATATCTGGTCGGCGGATGCCTACCGATATCTATTGGAGTTGTGAGCACGCGATACGGTCTCAGTATTTGAGGTATTCCTCTTCCGACACAGGAAATCCTTCAGGTGCCCTGAACATGTAGTCTTGATCGATGCGTGGTTCATGATCTGCGTAGGCATCCATCAGGGCGATCTTCTTCTCCAACAACTGATCGAAATTCATACCGTAGTTGTGGACAGATTCTCCCGGCGTCTGCAAGGGCATGAAATCAATGTCACTTTCACGCCACAATTTGAGCAGGTCCACGGCGTTGGCGCGCTCACGGCGGACCAGATCACGCACCTGCTGGCGGCGTTGGTCACGTGTCGCCTGATCCGTCGCCTGGACGTATCCGTGCACTCCCCCGATCCACGCCGACAGATTGCGCAATGTCTCTATGTAACAGCGGTAGGCTCGGAGTCGATCACGCAGATCGATCCAGACCTCCTCGCCTGATTCTGCCTGCTTTGTGGCGGCGCCGATGGCGCGGGCCAGGGGTGGAGTCACCTGCTCATCGTAGATCTCGACAGAAGAATCGGCTTCCTCCACAGGTTGCAGATTCCACAGTGCGTCTGCAGCAAAATCGACATTGTGTGGATTGTTGAAGAGTGTCAGCATGGGCTCTTCGTAATACGCCCGTTCTTCGGCAGGAATGGCACTCACATCCGGAACAAAGGGCCGTACCCACCAGCGATACCAGGTGAAGCCAAGCCAACTGTACAGGAAGTGACAACGAGCCTGGCTGGCCGCTTCATCCGCCCAGCACCAAATCTGCACCAACTCTTCAGCGGCCTGCGTCGTCGACGTCCAGCGTTGAGCTGCCGCCGCCAATACCGCATCCACATCGAGTTGCGCATCAAATTGCATAGCGGCGATGATTTCACGATTCGGATCGAAGGGGGCGAAATACGATGCATTGAGATACACATCGATGCGTTCGTATCCCTGACTCACTTGCTCGGCCAGCCGCTGCGCCGTCCACCATGGACTCGGCATGCCCAGGATATAGTTGGACCCCGTCGCATTCGTATCGGTCAGAACGTGGGCGCCGCGCCCTTCGAGCTCGGCGCGCGTCTGCTGCCATTCGGCGTCATCGACATCTGAGCGCTGCGACTGCGTCTGCAGGTTGATGCCTGTGTCCATTCCTGCCAGGATCGGCGTCTGCTCTTCGGCGATATTTTTCAATCCCGTCATCAACTGGAAATCGGGATTCACCTCGCGTGCTGCATCACGCAGCATGCGGTAGTAGCGGATGACATTCTCGGCGGCGAGGCGAGCGATCTCCTCATCCGGTCGCCATTCGCGCACGATATAGGGGCCACCATTGCGGCCGGCATAAAGACTTGCTGTGTACTCGAAACCCGAGCCGGAATCGTTCAGCAACATTTTGATGAAGCCCAGCTGCGGTACCTCGCTCAACAGCGTGCGTATCAACTCGGCATAGTGCCAGCGCACGGCGGGGTGAGCGACAGACAGGGTGTAGCGGGGCAGATACGAACGGAAGGTGTGATCGATGCGTGCTCCCCGCAGATGCGGCCAACGCTGCAACAGACTCTCCGGGACAGAACGCGGGTGAGCTGAATAGAGTCCCGGGATCAGGCCGTATTTCTCGGCGGTCTGGGCGACACGCTGCAGCAGGTCGAGATTGGCGCCCAAATACTCCCGTGGATAGGTGCCGGCATTGAGGCGGGTCTCGACGTATTGATCGATATCCGGCGTGTAGTCATAGAAGCGGTAGTACACTTCGTTTTTCGGTGCCGCCTCGAAGGACCGTCGGGCCAGTTCATTGATCACGACGTGGGTACAGCCGATGCGGGCAAGTTCTTGCATGGACGCGTCAATATCATCTGGCCCCACCGGTTGGCGCCGACGCTTGAGGAAGCCATATCGGCCCGTGAGCAATTCGTCCCGGCCGGCAAGCCAGGTGAAGGTCGGGCGCAACCAGCGGCCGGCAGAAAAGTCAGCAGCGACATCGTCCACCCATGCATCACGGATCTGCATGAACAACCCAAACAGCAGAGACGGTGTCGACGCGCTCATCTGACACTCGTCCTCCACCACACGTACGCAGGCCCACTCGCCATCGGGCGTGTCCAGGCCAGCCCAATTGCCCACGCCAATTCGTGTCCGCGCAATCGTGGAGGCGTCATACGCCGAGGCGAGCCCCGGGTCGCCCAGTGCCGTGGCGATCGTCGTGCACACTGGATCGTCAGATTCCAACGAGATGTCTTCACAGATCTGTAGTGCCTGGATCAATGTCATGAGGCTACGTCTTCTTCACTCGCGTCTCGCGACGACGACTTTGGGGTCAAACTGGGTGATGTTTGGATACAAGGTTGGCGTGATTTCGTTGCTGTCAGATAGAGTGCCGGCAAGTCGCAGCAGGGCCACGGGAACAGCACTATCGATACCGGTCTGTTCATTGTCGCTTGAACCGGAGGATGTGAACAACCCATCCACCACGTGTGTTTCCACGAGACGGCGCCCCAGGGAAATGGCGCTGGACATATAGACCTCGTCCTCACTGGCCACATACAGATCGAGCAGAGCCTCCAAGGCGCAAGCATCATTCTGTCCACCGTGGGCACGTGTATCCTCGGTAGGTGTCGACACAGAGTTGAGTGACTGGAAGTCCACTGGTCCTGAACTCACATCTCCCCAACCCATGGCCTGAGCGATGGCATGAGCCATCTGAAAAAAGTCATCGTTCCCCGTGACGCGGTAGGCGCGCGCATAGGACAGCAAGAGCAGTCCATTCGCACGGACCGGTCGCAATTTCACCGGCTGGCAGTAGCCGACATCCTGGGTGTGTGCGGGGGTCAGCAGGGTGCCATCATTGAGCAGCGGCTGGAAGATGCCTTCGTCGCCCTGCCAACTGTGCCGAGCCAGTGCAACCAGATCCTTGCACACAAACTCAAGCAACGGTCTTGCCTGATCGCCTAAACGCATCGCCTGGTTGAGAAAACAGACAGCGACTCTGCCATATCGAGTACCGATCACATTGTTGGTGATGACCGTTGTTTCGTTGACATCATCCTGTTGCCCCATTTGTCCTACGAATGACTGTCGCACACGACAGGGGTCGCGATGATTGAATTGATAACCGGCTAACCCCGTCTCCGGATGGCGGATCGCTTCGTAGCAGGACAATAGATGCAGTGCCCAGTCGTAGGCGACTCGATCATCATTCAGACGCAATGCTTCCGTGCCGGCGTAGATGAGATCTGATCCGGTGTTGATGAAGGAAAGGGCCGTGTTGTCGATGAGCGGCAGAGCACCGGTTCCAGCAAAGGTGCCGCTGAAGCGTTCATCCTGATTCCATTGCTCGTATTCACCGTGGCGGTTGAAGAGTAGATTCGACCAATCCCATATATGCGCATGCCAGAAGGCATCGATGAATTTGGTCGTTGCTGCCGCATCCACACGATACAGGAAGTCGTAGAACGGGAAGACGCATTTCAACTCATGGTTGCCAGCCAGAATCTTGTCGGTCTCCAGGTCCCACGCTGTGTGGCCTCCCCAATACCAGAGATTCGAGGCGGCATCTGTCAATTTGGGCAGCGCATTGCCAATCCACTCGTCGGCCACGTCTGACCACAGATCAGCCCCTGTCAGCTGGTGCAGACCATCCAGACTGCGGATCAGATTCTGCTGACAACTCAAATCCGAGACGATGGCCGCTTCCCAGTGTCCTGGTTCACGTGACTTGAGGTTGTAGCCATCGGCGAGCAACCCTGTCGCTGGCCCCCAGCGATCGCGGCAGCGTTCCAGAGCAGTACCCACGTGTGCGGTGACTGCGTCGAGGAAGAAAGTTGCGTCACTCATCACACTCTCCGGGGTGTCATCTACGCTGAGGGCCGGGCGAGTGCTCGGCGTTCCAGATCCAACAGTTGCTGCTTGATTTCGAGACCGCTGGCAAACCCGGTAAGTCGTCCATCTGCACCGATCACGCGGTGGCAGGGTACGACGATAGGAAGTGGATTGTGATGGTTCGCACCACCGACGGCCCGCGAGGCTTTGGGCTTGCCAAGTGTATAGGCCAATTCGCCATAGGTCATTGTCACACCAAAAGGAATCTGTCGCAGTTGCGCCCACACCTGCAACTGGAAGGCGGTACCATGCGGATCGAGAGGCAGATCGAACTGCCTCAGGTCACCGGCGAAGTATGCCTCAAGTTGCTGTTGGGCACCGAAGGGAATCGGTTCAAGGGGGATGCCAGATTCGGGCGCGCCACCAAAGCGGATCCGAGAAAGTCCCAGCGGACTCCAACTCAGCAGCAGTTCGCCCACAGGACTGGCCATGAGACCGTACGAGGCGGGTTCAGCGTGCATGGTATGCAGAATTCATAGAGTGGTCTCGTCAGATGCCACTTCAAAGCACCACGGCGGCATACGGCTCGCATGCCAGCGGTGGCGGGATTTGGCTTCGGAATATAGAGGACATGCCGCTTTCGTGAATACCGAACCTTGATATCTCGGGGAGTCACGAAATACCGGGAACACAGGGAGGCGATTCGAGGTAGAAGTCAAATTATGCCCGGCGGTACAACTCATTGATACGTAAACAGTTACGACAAATCGTGGCGTTCTGCGACAAGTCTGGCATGCGTCTTGTATAGGGATTGGTGTGGGTAGAAATCGTTGGGGAACGATTCTGCTCCCGGGTGCAATCGAAATACATGACTCAGGAGGGCTTCCTGCGTGCCAAACCCCAAGATCTCCAAAACACCGACACCTGCCCAACGCCGTGCCGAACGAGCTCTGGTGATTCGAGCTCAGCAAGGTGAGACGACGGCCATTGAAGCACTACTTCATCAGCATCGCGGCCGGATCGAGCGATTGGCCAATTCGATCGTCAAGAATCCGATGGATGCAGAGGAAGTCGCGCAGGATGTCATGATGGCGGTGACCCACAAGATTGATCGATTCCGTGGTGATGCCTCCTTGTCGACGTGGATCCACCGTATTGCGATCAATGCGGCGCTCATGCACCGTCGTCGTGACAAATCGTCGACCATCATCTCCATGGAAGATGCTCCGCCCATCGTTGAACGCCAGGACATGACCGGCCAGCCTCGTCGCAGCGCGGCCGATCCCATGTTGCGCAAAGAATTCTGGGATAAGGTCTGGGGAGCCGTCGACGATCTGGACGACAAGTACCGCACCGTCTTCATCCTGCGCGATGTAGAAGGTCTGTCGACGGAGGATGCTGCAACGGCACTGGGCCTGAAGATTCCCGCGCTCAAATCACGTCTGCATCGAGCGCGTCTGGCACTTCGACAGCGGTTGGAGCATTACTTCGAGGCGGACGCCGAGGGTCTGCGTGAACCAGCGTTGGCTGCCTGAACGTCGACAATCTAGGAGTCTACTTGATCAACATCATCTTGCCCGTTCGTTGAAAAGCGGGTGTGACGAGACGATAGAAGTAGAGCCCGTTGCCCACGGCGCGATCCTGCTCGTCTGTACCATCCCAAGTGAGGGTGTGATAACCTGCCCTGATGTCGTCGCTTGCCTGCAGCAAGGTTCGCACACGCTGACCGATCACATCATAGATGATGAGACTCGCTGGCGTATCGTGAGCGAGAGCAAATTCAATCTGGGTCGAAGGGTTGAATGGATTTGGGTACGCCTGTGCCAGAGCAAATTGCAGGGGTACCACATCTGTTCCGGACAGATCCATGACCCGACGAATATCATCAGCTTTGTTTGCAACGTAGGCCTCGTGCAAGACGAAGCTGGCATCCCCGGCGTGCTGTCGGTCCCGCAGTCGGAAGGACAGCTCGGCGAGCATCCCCCGGCCGTCGACGGGCTGACCCTGGGATAAGCCATTGCTGATCAACAGTGTCCCTGGTCGCTCAAGGCGCACAGTGAACAAACCCGTGTGCCCCCCCCGACTTGCCAACAGATGCCCGGGCCCCTCTTCGGCGGCGACGAATTCTACGAGTTGAGGGTCATAGCCTAACACGAGGCCAAAGGCACTCACTGCTCGCGCCCCGTCCATCCAGATTCGCAGCTGCACCTTGTCATCGATGCCGTGCGTCGATCCCTTGCCCAGATGGTCGGTACCCATGATAGATGCTGTAGCCTGGAGCCGGATGGAGGCGTCTTCGTCGAGCCGATGAGCGAATCCCCAACTCTTGCCAGCACTCCGGGTGCCGAAAACGGCGACGAAGGCGAAGAAGTCGCTGAAGTCTATAATGCCAGAATTCGATCCATCGAGATCGAATCTCGGTGCCTCAGCCACGGGAGAACCGAAGACGGCGACAAAGGCGAAGAAGTCGTCGAAGTCTACGGACCCGTCGTTATTGAAATCACCCGGCAACAGCGCCGCATCGACGGTGAATTCCAGTGTTTCTGTGAAGGGTCCTGTCAGAGCGCCTTCGACAGCCCGAACACGCCAGAAGTACGTGGCACCATTGTCGAGATCCCGTGTCAGTGTCCAGGAAATCTGTCCCGTTCCCCCAGCAACACCTGACGTGGATGCCGTGACATCAGAAAAGTCACTCTTTGTGGAAACCTGAATTGTATACGTCAACTCAGCGCCATTTGCGAAGGGCACGGCGTCGTTGAAAATCAGCGTGGGACGCAGTGATTCGGCGAGGACGCTGAGTCCCGAGGCGACAGTGGGCGCGGCACTCAATGTGGGCGTCAGGGCCAAAACCGTCGTCGGCTCGGACTCGTTAGGCACCGCATTTCGATCGATCGCCGTGATCCTGTAGTCGTAGCCGACATTGTTCGCTACACCCAAATCGGTATAGGCAGCCTCGGCGAGGCGCGACGCCGTAAGGGAGAATTCGTCCTCGCTCTGCAAACGGCGGTAGACGTTGTAACCGGCCAGGTCTAGCTCGCTATTGTCGTTCCACGCCAGCAAGACCTGGCCATTGCCACCACTACCGGTCAATGCCGTCGGTGTCTGCGGCGCTTCCACATCGGCAGAGGCTGATGTCGTGAAAGAGGCCTGCGCGGTGACGACAGGTCCATTTCCGGCCCGATCGATAGAGCCTACTGAGAAGAAGTAGGTCGTCGCAGGGGCAAGATTTGTAAGGATGACTTCGTGCTCGGTCCCGTCCTCGGCATTGCCTACGGTCAGATTCAACAGCCCCGACACGGTACCGAAATTCACAAAACTGTCTGCCAACTCGTCCGTCGCCCATGTCAGAATCGCCGTCGAATCGGCGGCTTGTACTGCCGCCGCTGAGATCACCGGTGCGGTAGCATCGGCGACGGCATCCGTTGTGAAGCTGTCGATCGTCGTCGTTGTCGGACCATTGTTGCTCAGATCGCTCGATCTGGTGTCGAAATAGTACGTTGTCTCGGGTGCCAGATTGGTGAGGGTTGCCTCGTGTACGCGGTTCGTGCCGGACAGCGTTCGAATGAAGTCCAGGTCTGTGCTGGTGCCGAAGTGAACTTCGCCGGACGCATCCTCATCCGTCGTCCACTGAATCGTGGCGACCTCGTCATTCCTATAGATCACACGAGGAGCCTCCGTCACCACAGGTGCCGTCAGATCGACCTCAGGATTGGTTGTGAAGACGGCCAAGGCTGACTCGGTGGCGCCATTACCAGAGGCATCTGTTGCGCCCACGATATAGGAGTAGGTCTGCCCCGCTTCGAGATTCGACAGCACGATTTTGTGGCGGGTGGAATTGAGGCCCGTGCCTTCTTGCCCGTCGAGTTCTTGCGTGCCGAAGCGGACATCGGCACTGGTGGGTTCGTCCGTCGTCCACTCAACAACGGCTGTTGCGTGGGGCTTGGACGCAATCGATGGCCCTGCGAGTATTACCGGGAACTGCGTATCTGCCTGATTGTTTGTGGTGAAAGCGCCAGCGCCACCCGGCGGCTGTAACACACCACTGCGTTTGCCAGACCCCTGACCGGGTTCGAAGGAAGTCGTCCGGTTATTCGTTGCTTCCACGATGATGCCGTATTGGTAGGCCGCACCTGGTTCCAATCCGGAGATCGTGATGGCGTGTTCCTGCGTCAGCCGCAAAGAGCCATCGACGGTTTTGTCAGGGATCTCGAATTCATCGGCGGTACCGTAGGTCCCACCGCTCGTGCCAAAAAACACAGTTGCGCGTGTGTCCACGTCGGTGACGAAACGCACGACGGCCAACACGTCGCGACTCACGACAAAGGGACCCTCGATGATGACCGGTGGCAGGGTGTCACCGAGCGCCGACGTACGGAACTGCAGGTCGCGACTCCACTGGAAATTCCCACGAGGATCCGTGCTCAGTGTGTCACCATCCGGTGTCGCCAGACGCAGGCGGAAGCGATACGTCGTGGCAGGATCCAGGTCTGGCAAGGTGATGGCGTGGGTGTTGAGAATGTCGGAAGAGGACAGAGTCTTTGAGTATTCAGCGGATCCTGGGTCATCGACGACACCGTAGTC
>Ga0233429_1001762_pt1 | contig 24522 bp, 19 predicted proteins | sample SI_118_April2016_3_FD_179879 | JGI IMG/M metagenome (GOLD analysis project Ga0233429, IMG submission 179879) | Seawater microbial communities from Saanich Inlet, British Columbia, Canada - SI_118_April2016_135_MG | ecosystem: Environmental > Aquatic > Marine > Inlet | place: Canada: British...
CTGATACCGGAATGATGAGCAACCGAGCCCATCAGGATAAACATTGGTATAGCGGATAACGACCAATTGGCGGCGAATTCAAATGGGATTGATTTGAGCGTTCCAAACGCGACTTCTGGCCCGCGAATCATAGAAATCCCAGTGATGGAGACTAAGCCCAGAGCCACACCAATTGGCGCGCGAAGGGCCAACAATATGAGCACGGCGGCAATGCTTAGAAATCCGATGGCAACTGACGACATTAAGGTCTCCGCGACTGAAGGGGTTGTGCTTTCATTGAATGATTATTCTAGTGTTGTTCTGGATCGAAGGACTTTTGAAAATCTTGGATAATTTTGGAAACGACGGCAAAAATCATAACCCCACAGCCTAAGGGCACAAACCAACGGCTCGGCCAAACATATAGGATGGCTTCAGCGGTTTCCTGAAATTCACCTTCGAGGGTGCTGCTAATTGCTTCATGTCCGGCATAGTAAGAAACCATAACAAGCCATGCTAAAGTCAAAATACCCATTAGGCCATCGATAAAGAATTGACCCCGCGGCGGTACATTGCGGGTAAAGAGTTCAACAAAAATATGCCCCTCGGATCGGGCGACATAGGCAAAAGGAAGGAAAACCAACGCAACCATGTAATAGAACTGAACCGCCTCAATTGTCGCCGGGGCAGGGATTGAGAGGATGTATTTGCCGAGCACATCCAAGGAGACATGAAACATCATCAACAGGATGAAAAAGCAGGCCAGAAACATTGTGAGATTGCTGGTTTTTTCGGCAAGCCACTCTAGCCTTGAATGACTTTTACCCATCGTGGAATTAACTGCCATACCGCCAAACCTGCCTACTGTACTATATCCATAGAATGCTTCTTTTATAGCTTATTCTATTCATAGTATTGTTAATTGGGTGGTAGTGTCTAGGGGGAGCGTAAATATGCAGGAATTAAGTGCGGACGTGGTGGTTGTTGGTGGTGGTGGTGCCGGCCTGGCAGCAGCGGCTGAAGCATCTCATTTTAGCGGACGGGTAATTGTGCTCGAAAAGCAACCCGACCTCGGCGGCACGACGGCACTGGCGGTGGGCTCTATCATGGCAAGCGAAACCGATTTGCAAAAAAAGTTGAACGTCAAAGATAGTCCGCGGGACCACGCTGCCGATCTTGAACAAATTGCTGAGAATTTGAAAATTTACGACGATCCAAAACTACGCAATCTCATGACGGAAAATGTCAGTGATACAGTCAAGTTCCTCCAAAAGCTTGGCGTGCAGTTTGTCGGCCCCGTTGATCAGCCGCCTCATCGCCAGCCGCGTTTGCATCAGATTATACCAAGCGCCCGTGGCTATATCTCTTCGCTAGAGCGCCACTGCCGGGAAAACAACGTCGGAATTTTATTAGGCATGGCAGCCACCGAGCTCGTGGTTGAAGATCAAAAAGTCATCGGCGTATTGGCTAAGGATGCGGCAGGGGACACCGTTCGTGTTCTTGCCAATAAAGGTGTGGTTTTAGCTTCAGGAGATGTCAGTGCCAACAAGCGATTGATGAAGGAATATGTAAGCCCGGACCTTGACCGATTTGAGCCTTTTAATCCCGCTTGTACCGGAGACGGTCAAGATATGGCGGCCGGGATAGGCGCAAAGCTTATAGCCCGGCGAGACTTCGGTGCGGAAGGGTTGGTCCAGATAAGGTTCGCGCCGCCGGCTAGGTCCAATTGGATACAGAAATTGCCGCTTACGCCTTTAATGTCAAAGTTAATGAAATTTGCCCTGGCCTATTTACCGGGTGCTGTGCTGCGACCCTTTATTATGAAGTTTCTGACCACAGCGCTTGGTCCCGATCTGCGCGTCTATGAAAATGGGGCCATTCTGGTCAATAAAGAGGGTGAGCGTTTTGCCGATGAACTTCATGCGGTTGGCCTGCACGATGTCGGTGAATATGAGCGACCTGACCAAGGCGAATTCTCAGATTTACCGCCCAATTTAGCGCTTGCCGATCAACCGGGCGGGGAGGCTTTTGTTATTTTTGATGATACGTTTGCTCAGAAATTTACCAAATGGCCCTATTTCGTCTCGACCGCTCCCGGCATCGCTTATGCTTTTATGGATGACTACCGACGTTCGCGAGCTGACTTGTTTTACTCTGGCCAGTCGATTGAAGAGCTGGCTAAAAATCTCGGCGTGAACGCTGAAAAACTGGCAACAACTATTTCAGAGATCAATCGTCAGCGCGAAGGGAGTGATCAGCAAATCATCGCCGCACCGTTTCATGCTCTTGGCCCCTTGAAAGCCTGGATATTTACCGCGCAGGTCGGCATTAATGTCAATCAGCGCTTGCAGGTACTTAATGGCGACGGGGAGGTTATTGCCGGGCTTTACGCGGCAGGCTCAACCGGTGTCGGCGGCTTTGCGTCGACCGGGCATGGCCACAGCTTAGCTTGGGCCTTTACCTCTGGCAGATTGGCCGGTCGATATATCAATGAGGATGCTTAAAGAGCGTGAGTTAGCTTGGCTGAGATAGCGATTGCCAACGCTCATACTCATCTATCGGCTTGCCATCGATAACGGTTGGCGCGGTGCCTTTCACCGTTGTGCGATGAATTTCGCGCGGATATTCGGTCGCTTGCCACGGTCTGCCGCGATGGTTTACCCGGCGGTTGTCCCAGATGACAAGATCGCCCTCCGTCCAGGGATGCGTGTAGGTAAACTGGTCTTGGGTGGTTAACGCAATAAGCTCTGCGATAAGTGCCGCGCCCTCTTCTTCCGGCATGCCGATGATATGTTCGGCTTGCGATCCAACATAGAGCGCTTTCTGACCGGTTTCTTCGTGGCGGCGCACCAAAGGGTGAGGTAGAGGCAGCCACTGCTTACGCTCTTGTTCGGTAAAATTGTGGCCGGTTTTTCGGCGCGAGCGCTGAAAATCATGTTCCACGATTAGACCATCGAGTTCAGCCTGTCGTTCAGCTGGTAAAGCCTGCCAGGCCGCCGACAAATCTGCCCACTGTGTTTCGCCACCTTCCGGCGGAATTTTATGACCTGACAAAATTGATATTTTTGCCGGGGCCGCCAGGAACGTACTGTCTGAATGCCATTGTTGATTGGCTTGCAGAAATAGCTGGTCACGCGCCTCAGGGTCTTTGAGGCTGCCGTTTTCGTTTAGATTGGACATACGTGCGATATGCTGAGACGGATCGATCAAATCATCTTCTAACGGCCCGAACCGAAAACTAAACGCGACTTGCTCCTCATCGCTCAAATGCTGCCGGGCAAAAAGTAACACACCGTGTTTCATAAACGCGCCATGGATTTCAAAAAACGTTTGGTCATCAAGTGGCAGCTTTAAATCAACGTTGGTCACTTCCGCAAAAAACGTATTCCCCAACTGAGTAACACCAATTCCGGACATATCTACGGCTCATTCCCTCTTAACTAATCTAGCAGATTTTTTAGCTCCGCTAATTATAATTTCCAGGCCTTTATTTTGGTAACAACATATCGATCATTACTCGGACCAGCTCCACATAACTCCTAACAAAAACGAATATAACGACAGCAATGACGACACTTAACAACAGCCACCAAAAAGGCGCGCCAGTAAAAACCAGCCATATTCCGGCAAGGAATGGAAGCAGGGACAATAAAGTCGCCACCCAACCACCATGTTTTTCGATTACTCTCAGCATAGGATAGTCGTTCACTGGGCACCTGCTTTCAAATTAGCTTTGTTGGTCTGGATTGTGCCAGTCCGCAATATGTTCACCAGCGAGTAAACCGCCGACGAAAGCTTTTGCTAAGCCGCCGATATAGCCTGCATCGGGACCGCCCTCAACCCCACCTGCCGCGGCACCACAGGCATAGAGACCTGCAATCGGAGTTCCTTCCGAGCTTAGCGCGCGTGCATTAGTGTCGACAGAAATACCACCCATGACATTTGTAATCCCAGCCGATAATGGCACGGCATAGAAGGGGGCGGTCGATATGGCCTGGGCGGTGCCCGCCTTCTCGGTCCTCGCTGGGACAAGTTTATCAAGCGTAGCGGTTGTCACAGCCTGATTAAACTCCGCCACCGTTTCGCTAAGTGTTGATTCCGGCAATCCAATTATACTGGCGAGATCCGAAATGGTGTCAGCCTTTTCCATTGAACCGCCGCCAGAGGTGAGATAGGGATTGACGGCTACTGGCGGCATTTTCCCCGGACCCTGCCAGATGGCTTCATCAAATAAAGTCCAACCATCAAGAGGGGCCGTAGATTTTGCCAAGGCGTTGGCCAAATAGATGCCACCTTTGCCTTCATCGGCTAGACGTTTGCCATCGGGTCCGACCATTATGCCCGCCACGGCGACCGCATCGAGGCTTGGGTAGGGCCACAATTGCTCATTACTTAAGGCGTCACGATGTTGTAGATGGCCATAAAATCCACCGAGATCAGTGACGGCAGCCCCAGCTTTGAGGGCCATTTTAAAGCCGTCCCCCACCGCGCTGTCGGCGGCTCTGAGATTCAATTCTGCGGGTTTCGGCGCGATGTGTTGCTTTACCATTTCTGGGTTGGCGTGAAATCCTCCATCGGCAATAACGACTGCATTGGTGCGGAGTTCATGAGTTTCACCTTCGAGCATATAGGTGAGGCCGACGCATCTGCCCTCATCTATAATAAGCTGTTGAGCCTCGGCACCTCGCAATAAAGTGCCGCCGCGCTCTTCCAAATTGCTTTCTAATCTACGCAGCAAAACATCTGAACCTCGCCCTTGCCAATCCAGCCCTTCACGAAAGCGTCGAGGCGGAGCCAGGATTAGATTGGTACTGCCTTTGACGGAGGCATAACTATTGGTGACAAATTTCATTCCTTCGTCACGAAGCCAGCGATAGGCACGATTGGTGTTGTGGGTAAAAGAATCGATCAGCGCACGATCGCCGTAACCGCCTGTTTCTTTTAAAATTGCTATTTTTTGTTCCTCAGGTGAGGCTTCGATACTATGAAAGGCAATTGAAAACACGCCGCTGGAAAACCGCGAGTTACAGAGATAGCGCTCCGTGGTTTGTTTCTCCAGCACCAAGGTTTTAAGACCCAATTGCGCCGCCCGGTTAGCCGCAACCAATCCAGCAAACCCCCCTCCAATAGCAACTAAATCTATTTTAACCATTCTACCTCCACAAGCTCTTCACCTAAATACATCACCTATTTTTTTTATTATACACATCTTAGCTCTTATATTCTGAGCCAATAAGGATGATGGCCGAAAGAGTAAGGTCTTTAAATTGGCGCACAAGTGTCTCCCTAGCCAAAAGGATTGTAATTTTTCACCCCCAGTCCACTATGAAAATGCTATATAACGGTCAAAATAGATTTTCCTCTGACAGCATCAAGCAGCTAACCTCAAGCGTTTAAGCAAGGATGTATTCCATAAAATTGCCAGAACAGTTATCAAGCTTTCTTGCACAACTTCGTCAGCGTTGGCCGGAACTTTTAGTCAGCCTTGTGATCAGTCTTGCAGGCGCGTTGTTGTTCGTTTTTTTAACCCTGCCCCTGCCTTGGCTGATTGGACCGGTCGTGGCAACGACGATCGCGGCTATGTCCGGCATAAAAGTCTGGATGCCAAACGAACTTCGCCTGCCGATGTTTTTTGTATTGGGTGCCTCATTCGGTCTCAACATCCAGCCGGGGTTAGGCGATCAAGTCGGTCTATGGATTCCCAGTATCGTCATGGTGACGATTTATGTTGCCGTTGGGATTTCGCTTGCAACAGCTTATTTACATTGGGTAGCAGGTTTTAATCCCGTAACCGCCTATTTCAGTGCCACGCCAGGTGGCTTGATAACAATGTTGGCACTTGGTGAAAGCTACGGCGGGGATATTCGAAGCATGGCACTGGTGCAATCGGTTAGATTGCTTTCGACTATTTTGATAATTCCCATGGCGTTCAGAATTATCGGAGGTTACGTGCCGCCCGAAACAGTGTGGGCGACAGTCACGCTAAGCACCGCGTCCTTTGAAGAACTCTTTATTTTGGCTGTTCTCTGTATTTTAGGTTATGGCATCAGCATTAAGTTGAAAATACCGGCGCCCTATTTGCTGGGTCCAATGATTGCGGTCGGCACGGTCAAGCTCTTAGGTTTCATTGATACCGCCGTCCCACCTCCCTTATTTTCCCTAGCCATGTTATGTATCGGCACCAGTATCGGGACGTCGTTCCGAGGCATTCAGGTTAAAGAGGTCGTAACGACCCTGCTGCATGGATTTTTTGTCGGCGCGCTTATGATATTGCTGGCGGTGGGCTTTGCGACAACCACTCAAATGTTTAATGGCGGATCAATGAAAGCCCTCATTCTCGCCTTTGCGCCTGGCGGATTTGCCGAAATGGCCCTGGTTGCATCTGGGCTTGGAATCGAAGTTACTTTCGTAATTGCACACCAGCTTGCGCGTTATCTTATGGTTCTTGCTCTGGCGCCTTTGGTCGGCCCGTTCCTCAAGCGACCAGGGTGAATTCGTTAGGCGCTTCGTGCTACGATCGAATAACTGGAGTTTCCGCCTCAGCCCGATATTACTTCGACAACTATTTTCCTTCCTTTTTAACAAATGTTAAGTCCCCTCCAAAAGCACATCTGTAACCTAAATTGCTTAGATATCTAAGCAATTAAAATAACCGTTATGCTTTGCCTTTGAGCGCATGACGGCGGGTTGGGTGCGCTATGGATAAAATGACTAATGCCGATCATCACATCTCTTTTAACAATATCCGCGACTGGATTTCTGAGACCGAAAAACTCGGCGAATTAAGACATATCAAAGGCGCGAGTTGGGAAGAAGATATCGGCCTTGCAACAGAATTACTGCAGCATGATGAAAATGCCCCCTGCGCACTGTTCGATGAGATCCCCGGTTATCAAAAGGGATTCCGCGTACTGACCAACTTCTTTGGCGGCACGCGGCAAAATATGACCCTTGGTTTTCCAACCAATTTCTCCAAGGTCGAGCTTAGCAATGCGTTCCAGCCCCGCTACCGCGATGCAATCGCCAATCCTATCCCGCATGTTGTCGTCGATGACGGTCCGGTGCTGGAAAATGTCATCGAAGGAGATGACGTCGACGTTTTCAAATTCCCAACACCAAAGTGGCACGAAGCAGATGGCGGACGTTATATCGGCACCGGCAGTTTTAATGTCACCCGGGATCCGGTCGAAAATTGGATTAATGTCGGCACCTACCGGGTGATGATCAACGATAAAAACACCGTCGGCTTTTACATCTCACCCGGCAAACACGGCCGCATCCATCGTCAAAAATACACTGCAGAAGACGAGCCGATGCCGGTTCTCGTTGTCTGCGGTTTCGATCCGCTGACCTTTTTAATGACCTCGACTGAGGTACCGTATGGGATTTGCGAATATGATGTCGCCGGCGCGCTTAGAGGCAAAGCGATGAACGCTGTGCTTGGTAAGCATACCGGCTTGCCCATGCCGGCTGAGGCCGAGATCGTGCTTGAGGGGTTCTGCTATCCGGGGAAAACCAGACCTGAAGGCCCCTTTGGTGAGTGGACCGGTTTTTATGGCAATCCCATTCATGATGGCCCGGTCATTGATGTAAAAGCGATCTACCATCGCAATGACCCCATACTCATCGGCTGCCCGCCACAGCGTCCACCGGAAGAACAAGCCCGCTACCGGGCGGTTGTGCGCTCGGCCCTTTTGAAAGAGCAGATCACGCAGGCGGGAGTCCCAGATGTCACCGCTGTCTGGTGTCATGAGGTTGGCGGCTCTCGAATGTTCAATGGCGTCTCGATCAAACAACGCTATCCCGGTCATGCCACTCAAGCCGGTCATATCGCCGATCAATGCCGGGTCGGTGGCTATGCAGGAAAATATACCGTCGTTGTTGACGATGATATCGATGTCTCGGATCTCGGTGATCTTATGTGGGCCTTAGCCTTCCGGTCCGACCCCGCAACGTCAATCGATATTATTAAAAATGCCTGGAGCACGGGGCTCGATCCCTCCATCCCACCGGATCAAAAAGCGATTGGCAATTTTACTAATTCCCGCGCCGTGATTGATGCCTGCCGACCCTATCATTGGCGCGACCAGTATCCAAAAGTCAACATGCCATCCCCGGAAGTTTGGGCAAAAGCAAAAGAAAAATGGGGATATCTGCTCAAGTAAGCACTTAAAAACAGCGAGGATGATACTATGCCAGATGACACAACGAAGAGGCCGAAATCTAACGAAGCGATCCAGGATCTTCGTGAGTGGCTCTCCCGCATAGAAGACATTGATGAATTGGTGCGTATCACGGACCCGGTTAATCGCGATGAGGAAATGAGCGCGATCAGCTATCTGCTGGCAAAACTGGACCCGTCACCCGCCGCCCTGTTTGAAAATACGGCTGGTTTTGAAGATAGCCCGATTGGTGCGGAAATGCTCTGGAACATTCTCGGGCCGAGCATAAAGCGCATCGCCATTACGTTGGAAGAGCCAGCAGATACGCCGACCATGGAGTTAATTGAGAAAGTCAAAAACAAACTTAAAACTCGTATTCCACCGGAAGAGATAGAGGCCGGTGATGCGCCGGTTTTCGAAAACACATTAACCGGCGATGACATCGATCTCGATCTACTGCCAATTCCGAAACATTGGCCGATGGATGGGGGGCGCTATGCAGGTACCGGTGATGTTGTCATTACCCGTGATCCAGATAATGGCTATCTCAATCTCGGCACCTACCGCATGATGCAGCAAAGTAAGAACGAGGTCGGGCTTTATCTTTCGCCGGGCAAGGATGCGAGGCTTCACATCACACGATGTTGGGAGCGCGGAGAATCGGTTGAAGTCGCAGCCGCTTGGGGTGTCGACCCCCTTTTCCTGTTGGTTGGCTCCCAAACTTTTGCCAAAAACATCTCTGAGTATGAATATATCGGCGGCATTAAAAGTCAGCCCGTGCCGGTGGTGAAAGGCAAAAAGACCAATCTTCTGTTGCCAGCTAATGCGGAAATTGTCATCGAAGGTATCATCAAACCCAATGCGGTAAGATCCGAAGGACCATTTGGCGAGTTCCCAGGCTATTATGGCAGGCCGGAAGCAGGCTGCCCTTTGATCGAAGTCACTGCCCTGCATTACCGAACCAAACCCATTTTGACCAATGCGTTAATGGCGGATTATCCCTCATGTGAGCAAAGCGGCTTTTTCTCGATCATCCGCTCGGCCAAAATTTGGGACGACCTTGATAAGCTCGGCATTCCAGGAATTGCTGGTGTTTACGCTCATCCGGCAGCGGCTGGCGGATTTGGTATGACCGTGGTCAGCTTAGAGCAGCGCCATGCTGGTCATGCCGCACAAGTTTTGTCACTGGCCGCCCAAGTTCCGGGCGGCGCCTATTATACCAAATGGATTATCGCCGTAGACGAAGATGTCGACCCGACAAATATGGATGAAGTTATCTGGGCAATGGCTAGCCGCAGCAATCCGATCGACGATATCGATATCCTTCGCAACACCTGGAGCACCTGGCTGGATCCAACCCAAAACCCACCAGAAAACAGACCTTACGGCTCCAAGGTGCTAATCAATGCCTGCAAGGATCATCGCCATTTACCGGTTTTTTCAAAACGCACAACCTTGCGCAAGGAAATCTATGATGATGTAGCCGCTCGCTGGCAGAAGTTGGGACTACCGGATAAAGCGCCTCAAGTCCGGGCCTTTGAAGAAGAAAGTGTCTCGGTCTACCACGAGATTGGTGGATTTGAGCCGGGACTACAACCCGGTGAGAAAAAGACTTAAATGTCGGAGGACTATTCGAAATGAAAATATTAGAACCCCTGGATATCAATCGCATGATCATCCCCAATCGGGTTCTGGTGCCCGCGGTGCGGCGAAAAGGTCTGTATTGATGAGGTTGAGAATCACATCCTGGCCTATGACAGAGTTGAAAATGTCAGCATCGTCGCAATGCCCGCCCCTCAATATGGCGAAAAGGCCTGCGCTTTTGTCAAACTGAAAGCGGATCAAAAACTGACGCTTGAAGAATTGACCCGTTTTTTGCTGGATCGCGGTATCGCCAAATTCAAATTACCCGAACGGCTTGAAATTGTTGAAAGCTTTCCTCTAAGTCCAGCCGGTAAAATATTACGCCGAGAACTGCGTCGGATTATCGAAAAAACCCTGGAAGCCAAACAGAAATTGCAGCGATAAAAAAGTGAGTTAGCCAGCTTTAAGCGTCGTCCCTGCCACCGGCTTTGGTACGCACATTTAAGAGAACAGGTATTCCTGCGCGCACTTTTTCCAAACCACGTTGGATGGCTTCCTCAAGCTTATCTGGATCAATGATCTCCTCGCCATAACCACCACAGGCTTCCATTGTTTTGGCGAAGTTCGGGCTAGGATTTAGGTCCGTAAGCGGCATTTCATTAGCTTTCGCAGCCTTTCCATCCGGGTACATCGTATTGGTCGCGCGGCGAACCGCAAACCATTGCGAATTGTTCATGACGATCGTCAAGGTCGGCAAATTTTCAGCAATGCCGACAAAGTGAGCTGGCGTCGGGTTACCAAACATATAAGAGCCATCGCCAACAACCAAAACCACTTCACGATCAGGGGCCGCCAGTTTTGCACCGAGCGACATGCCCAGGCCATAGCCTAAGCCACCCGCTTGACCGCCACTGATATAGCTCAGCGGCGTTTTATGATCGACATGAGCGACATTAATACCGAGTTCGCTAAGAATGATGGTGTCATCCGATTTCAGCTTGTTCAGACAAGCGGCGACCAAAGGCGGTGAGATCGGCATCTGACCTGAGGCCTTTTCGAGGTTTTCATTTCTTTTGACTTGCTGGGCATCATGGATGTCAGTTACTTTTTGTCGGCGCGCCGTTACTTCCGGAGCGCTGGCATCAAGGTTATCCCCAAGCGCCGCCTCTATCATGTTGAGGCTTCTGATGGGATCTCCGGCCACCGCAATATCCATAGCAAAACTTCTCGATGGATAATTAGCAAACTGTGGGTCTGAAGAAACATGAATAAATTTAGCCTGATCGTTTGGCCGGGTGTTGCGCGGCAACCACGGGACCGCACTTTCTACGACCATCACCAAATCGGCTTCCCCTAAAAACGGATCGATTTTAAAACCTAAATTCATCGGATGATCTGACAGCATACTTGGGGCCGCGACTTGAACAACCGGAATGGCAAATTTTTCCGCTAAAGAGCTCAGCGCTTCCACGGCACCTGGGCGCGCGCCTACCTTGCCGGTAACAATCAAAGGATTTTTTGCCTCGGCGATCATTCTGGCCGCTTGATCAATAACCTCTGGACCCGGAACGACCGGTGCATTACCGAGCGCGCGAGGGCGGGGAAGAATTCTTTCATTTGGGGCAGCTCCCCCTAGCACTTCACGAGGCAAGGTCAGATAAACCGGACCGCAAGGCTCCGACATCGCAATATCCAAAGCCCGGCCCACAATCTCCTCAACGGGCTGGCCAGTGCGAAGTTCATAGTCCCATTTGACGAACTCACGCAACATGCCGCCTTGATCGAAATTTTCCTGCCCCCAGTGAATGCTGTTATTGCGGGATCCGATATTACCGCTCTCGGTGAGCGGCGTGCGTCCGGCCATCATCAAAACGGGCACATTGTCGCGGTTGGCATTCATGACGCCACAGATCGTATTTGCCGTACCAACGCTAACATGAACCATCACCGCTGCTGGTTTTCCTGCAACTCTGAAATATCCCTGGGCCATGGCAATAGCGACGTTTTCATGTGGGACAGTTACAAAATTGGGAACTTTTTTTCCGCTTTGATTTGCGGCAACCAAGCTTTCAATGATCGGCGCAAAATCTGTTCCCGCATTGGCAAAGACATATTCGATGCCGTGATCCATTAGGGTGGCTAAAAAAGCCTCGGCCACACTTTGTTGGTCTTTGATGGAATCAACTGTTTGATCCATTGACGCAATCCTCACCTGACTGAGTTTATTTTCCAATTTACAAGAATGACCTTATATACAGAATGTTGGCATCTTAAAAGATCGGCCATTGAGATATTAGGGTAATTTCGAAAAATAATTAGAATTCTTAGCTTTTTTTCCAAAAAACCCTACTTTACTGGTCTCGACCCTATTGTTTATTCAATCTGCCTACGCTAATCTTTTCGCATAATAAACGCCGAATACAGCCCCAACTTATCTACCTCACAGGGAGATTTTAACCATGAATATTCAAACGATCTTTAAATCCACAGCGGTAGTCGCAGCTCTCATGGCAGCAGGTTATGCCACCAATGTAAAAGCAGATGCGGTTGCAGATTTCTATAGCGGCAAAAGCATTTCACTCATCATCGGCTATGGCGCTGGCGGAGGGTACGATACTTATAGCCGTGTCTTGGCCCGTCATTTGGGAAACCATATTCCCGGCAAGCCGACCATCGTACCGAAAAACATGCCTGGTGCAGGAGCGGTCAAAGCAGCTAATTTTATTTTCAATGCAACGCCCAAGAACGGCACAAATTTAGGGGTATTCGCATCTTCAGCCGCCATGGACCCGCTATTTAGCGGCAAAAAATCCAAAGCCAAATTCCAGCCTGAAAAGTTTACCTGGATTGGCAACATGAACAAGGAAACCTTTACCTGCGGCGTTTGGAAATCCTCTGGCATTAAAACTTTTGATGAAATGATTAAGAAGGGTATCACCTTTGGCTCAACTGGCCCGGCGGCGATTACCTCTCAACACCCCAGAACGTTTAACTCTCTTGCCGGAACAAAAATCAAAATTATTTATGGTTACAAAGGCACCAAAGGTGTCAATCTGGCCATGCGCCAAGGCGAAGTCGGCGGAAGTTGTGGTCTATCCAAATCAACCATCATGTCGCGCTGGTACAAAGATATTAAAAAGGGTGATTTAAAAATCATTGTTCAAATGGGAGTCAAGAAAGACCCTTACTTTGGAGATGCTGCCCACATCTTTGATTATGCAAAGAATGACGGTGCCCGCAAAGCAATGAAGGCAATTTTCGGCCGCGATATTTTGGGCCGCCCTCTTGCAGCGTCACCTGGAATTCCAGCAGACCGGGCGAAGGCGCTGCGCAAAGCTTTTGTCGATACCATGAATGATCCTGTCTTCCTGGCTGATGCCAAGAAAACACGGATTACAATTAATTATCACAGTGGCGCCGAAGTCGATAAATTGATCGCTGGTTTCCTCGCTACACCGGCCGATGCTATAGCGATGGCTAAAAAGGCTCTAGCACGTCCAAAAAAGAAATAGTTCTTGCAAACTTTCCGATTTAAAATTGGGGTGGGCAATTTTTGCTGACCCCTTTTTTTTGAAGTGCAAAAATCTCATTTCTCTCCATTGCTTTAATGGAGAGAAATATAAATTTCTGAGGAGACATCGGTTTGGAAAGCGAAATGCTCGATATGGCGGTAAAAGCCGCCATCATTATGACCGATCCCAACCGGCTGATGTTTCTTGGACTGGGCGTGCTTATAGGTCTGGTCGTGGGGGTTATCCCAGGGCTCGGTGGTCTGGTCGGATTATCATTACTCCTCCCTTTTACCTATGATATGGACCCCTATACGGCGATGGCCTTTCTCATTGGCTTAAGCGCGGTTGTGGCAACCTCAGACACGATCCCCGCGGTGCTTTTTGGCGTTCCCGGGACAGTAGGTTCTGCCGCAACGATCCTGGATGGCTTTCCGATGGCGAGGAATGGTGAGGCCGGACGCGCTTTTGGGGCAGCCTTCACAGCGTCTGTGCTCGGCGGTCTATTCGGCGCCTTTCTGCTTGGGATCAGCATCCCGGTCCTGCAGCCAATTATGCTGAAGATCGCGTCACCGGAACTCCTGGCTTTTTGTTTTTTTGGGCTTTCCCTGGTGGTTGTGCTGGGTGGCGGGGCTCCGGTCAAAGGGTTCGTTGCCGCTACGGCTGGCCTCATGATCGCAACAATTGGCGAAGACCCAAACACAGCCACGGCGCGCTGGACGTTGGACACAATTTATCTTTCGGACGGCCTTCCCGTTGTGCCCCTGGCATTGGGCTTGTTCGCGATTCCCGAGATCGCCGATCTCGTCATTACCAAGGCGAGAATCGCCAACAGCAATATTTCCATGGGCTCCAAATGGACCCAACTCAAGGGTGTTAAAGATGTTATCTCAAAACCGTTTCTGTTGTTACGTTGTTCAGCAATCGGTTCCTTCCTAGGGGCAATTCCAGGACTGGGTGCAGCGGTTATCGACTGGATCGCCTATGGTCATGCCGCTAGGTCTGAAAAAGGCGCCAATGAAACTTTCGGCAAGGGCGATGTTCGCGGCGTTATTGCCTCGGAAAGCTCCAATAATGCCAAAGAAGGTGGCGCGCTTGTGCCGACCGTCGCCTTTGGCGTACCGGGATCAGCCTCGATGGCACTGTTGCTGGGGGCGTTTCTAATACATGGTCTGGTTCCTGGTCCCGACATGCTCACCACCCATTTAGATGTCACCTATACTTTGGTCTGGAGTATTGCCATTGCTAATATCTTGGGCGCAGGTATCTGTTTTATCTTTGCCAATCAGTTGGCCAAAATCGCGCTGATTCGAATTGGTATCCTAGCACCAGTCGTATTATCCATCACCTTCGTCGGAGCCTTTTCATCTTCTCGGCAATGGGGTGATATTGTTGCCTTACTGCTGGTGGGCTTTCTTGGTTGGATTATGAAACGGCTGGGGTGGCCTCGACCTCCGTTATTACTGGGCTTCGTGCTGGGCGCATTGGTGGAACGTTACATGTTTATTTCCGTCACGCGCTACGGTATCGATTGGTTGTCCCGTCCAATTGTAATTGCCGTTCTGGTTATTACGGCCTTCGGTCTCCTCAGACCTCTCTACCAGAAATGGCGCTCTTTTCACGCCGCTAAAAAGGAGAGCACCGAGATTGCTCCTGGGCCAAAATTACGACTTATCATCGGCCAGGCCTGGCCCGATACAATATTTGCGGCCGCCCTTACGGTGCTGTTCGGCGCATCCCTCATCATTTCATCCGAATGGGAGTTCGAAGCTAAACTCGTGCCGCAAGTTATCGGCTGGGCAGGCTTAGCTTTTGCCCTGATCGTCACGTTGAGCCGGTCGGTCAGTTTCGGCACAAAGGAAAAAACCAGTGCAGGAGTTTATTTTGATATTCAAGCTGACTACGGTGATTTAACTTCAGGCACGGTGTTCCGCCGCTTTGCGATCTATTTCGCCTGGTGCCTATTCCCGCTCGCAGCAGCCTTCGTCGTCGGATTGTTGCCCGCATTGCTGCTCTTTCTCATTGGCTTTTTACGAATGGAAGGCAAAGAAAAATGGCCAATGGTGATCGCCGTATCTCTTGGTACCTGGACCTTTAGTTATATTCTATTCCATCTGGTTCTGCATATTCCATGGCCACAATCCTTGATAGGTGATCTGCTTCCCTTTTTGCGCTCAACGAACTTATTAAATATATTTTAGCTGACCTAAGGATGCTGTCAGACAAATACGAACCTTGATTGTGTTGAAATTTAAGAACGGGAAAATTAAATGCTGTCGCCCGAAGATAATGAACTTCTAACCCATGTTGGCCCTGGAACACCGATGGGCGATTTGTTGCGGCGGTTTTGGGTGCCGGGATTGCTTGCGGAAGAGTTGCCCGGGCCCGATTGTGATCCTGTACGCCTGCGTCTTTTAGGCGAAGATTTGGTCGCTTTCAAAGACAGTAATGGGGAGATTGGCATTCTTGATGCCTATTGCCCGCATCGCCGCGTTCACCTTTATTACGGTCGCAACGAGGACTGCGGACTACGCTGTGTGTATCACGGCTGGAAGTTTGATGTCTCAGGGCAGTGCGTTGATATGCCGTCTGAACCACCGGAAACGGATTTCAAACAGAAAGTTAAGCTGAAATCTTATCCAACGGTTATCCGCGGTGGGGTGATTTGGATTTATATGGGGCCGTTGGAGGTCATGCCGGCACCACCCGATTTTGAATGGTCGTATTTGCCGACCAAACAGCGCACGGCTATTAAACGTCTGCAACAATGCAATTGGGCGCAAGCGGTCGAGGGCGGAATTGATTCGAGCCATGTTTCTTTTCTCCACAGTCAAATATCCGGTGAGGCCAAAGTCAATTTCGGCCGAAAATTGCTGAACGTTATGACCGATGATCGCCATCCCGTTTTTCACACCGAAGAGATGGATTACGGCATTTTAATCGGTGCGCGGCGGAACTCCGGTGAGGATAATTTTTATTGGCGATTCACCCAATGTCTTATGCCGTTTTACAACATGATTCCACCCGGATTGCTCGAAGGTGACACTGATTCCCGGACCGCACCATTTGCCGGCCACGCCTGGGTGCCGATCGATGATGAAAACACGTGGACCTGGTCGTTTAGCGCCAGTCCCAGCGAGCCCTTAAGTGACGAGCTCCACAACTACCAAGGCGGTAAGGACGGCATGTGGGGCCCCGTCGATGACGATTATTTCCCGGTCTACAACAAGGCCAATGATTTTGGCCTGGACCGGGAGAACCAGCGGACGGTGACCTATACCGGCATTCAAGGCATACCTAATCAGGATGCTGCCGTGCAGGAAAGCATGGGGCCGATTGTTGACCGCTCGAAAGAATATCTCGGCACCTCTGATGCCGGTGTCATTGCATGGCGTAAGCGTATTTTGAAATTAGTTAAAGATCTTGAGAACGGCATTGAGCCCAGCGAAGTCGCAAATCATGAAAGTTATAATGTGCGTTCGGTGACAATGATCCGGGAATGTGAAGCTGATTGGAAAAAGGAAGCCGAGGAACTCATGGCAGGCTTGAAGCCCGAAGAGCGTCCACTCGCAAAAGAAGATTAGGCCTTTGTTATGATTATTGATTGCCACTCTCATATAAGCCCGCCGCCTGAATTAAAGATCTACCAAAATTGGCTGATTGAGACAGGGGGTAGAGAAGGTGCTGGTGATCCTGGTATCAATGATGACGACATTCGCGCGGCAATGAACGCTCAAGGGGAAGGGGGCAATCCAGGCCCGTACAGTCATCTAGAAGGGCTGAAACGAGCCGGTATTGACGTGCAATTCTTATCGCCCCGGCCCAATCAAATGAAGCACAGTCACAAGCCTAGAGAAGTTGTTCAGTATTTTGCGCGTGCCTGTAACGATCTCATTTATCGCCATACGCATTTATGGCCGAGCAAGTTTATCGGCATCGCCGGATTGCCGCAAATGGCGGGCGAGCCGGTTGACCAAGCTGTTCAAGAACTTGAGCGCTGCGTCACCGAGCTTAATTTCAAAGGTTGTATGTTCAATCCGGACCCGTTCGAGAATTCCGGAACTTCATCGCCGCCGCTCTGGGATCGCTATTGGTACCCGCTCTATGAAAAGCTTTCAGAGCTGGATGTGCCTTGTCATATCCACGGCATGGGCCCCAAGTCGGACCGGGAAGCCTATAATCATTATTATGTTGATGAGGTGTCGACGGCCGTTTTGGCCTTTGTCGGCTCTGATGTGCTGGATGATTTTCCGAAGCTGAAAATCGTCGCTTCTCATGGTGGCGGGTCGATACCGTATCAGATTGGCCGCTATATCGCAGGCGCTCGGAAACATCAAAAGCGCGAGTTGAAGCCAAAATTTCAACGCATTTATTATGATACTGTGCTGCATGACGCCGCGGCGGTTGAGTTTCTCATCAAAGTCATGGGAGCGGATAATGTCTTGTTCGGCACGGAATGGCCGGGTTTAGGCTCGGTTATTGATCCTGAGACCGGTCGCGTGATGGACGATTTGGCACCAGCCATCAAGGCGATTGATGGATTGAGCAAAGAGGATCAAGCAAAGGTTCTCTATCGCAATGCTGAGAAAATATTCAATCTCGACTGATTGTTTCGATTTACGGCAAAATCTCCGAAATGAGCGATTGCAGAGCATAGCAAAAGGGATTTTAATAAAGTTAGAAATCTAAGCAATGTATGAGAGTCAGGGAGAGATTTACCGTGGACCAGAAAGCCGATAAGGTACGGAAAAACAAAGAGGGTGCAAACATCACCCGCCACGTTGATTTGCGTGATCTGCTGGAGATGTTTGAAGAAATCGGCGAGCTAGAAGTTGTTGAGGGGGCCGACTGGAATTTAGAACTGGCTGCCCTCGCTGAACAAGTCTGTGCCCGCAATCCCGGCCGCGCACCAGCATTGTTATTTAAAAATATCAAAGACTATCCGGAAAATTTCCGCATTCTTTCTGGGGCGGCGAACTCATTTAAACGTCTGGCTGTTGTGCTCGGTTTTCCAGAGCCAGAGAAAGAATTGGATCTCGTGCAGTCCTACCGGGACCGCATGAAAGAAGATTTTGAGCTAATTCCGCCCGAAGAAGTCAAAACGGGCCCGATCCTGGAGAACATCGATCGCGATGAGGAGGTTGATCTCTATAAGTTCCCGATCCCCTTTATCCATGAGCATGATGGCGGGCGCTATATCGGCACTGATGATGTTGTGATCATGAAGGACCCGGATAGTGGCTGGGTTAATGCGGCGACCTACCGGGTCATGGTGCAAGATAAAAACACCACCGGCATCTGGATGTCGCCCGGCAAGCATGGTCGCATGATCCGCGAGAAATATTTTGAGAAAGGAGAGCCGTGTCCGGTGCTGATCTCCTGCGGTCAAGACCCCTTGCTGTTTCTAGCCGGCCACTCAGAAGTCGATATGAATGTCTCTGAGTTTGATTATGCCGGTGGTCATCGGGGCTTTCCATTCGAGACTATCGCCAGTGAAATCCACAGCCTACCGATGCCGGCTCATGCCGAAATTGTGCTTGAGGGCGAGATTTACGGCGATGCTGAAAATGCCCAAATCGAAGGGCCGTTTGGTGAATTTATGGGCTATTACGCGAGTGATGCCAGTGCTCAACCGATTGTTAAAATTCGCCGGGTCTATTACCGCAATGACCCGATCCTCACCATGGCCGTACCATCTCGTCCCCCGTCGAACTTCACCTTTGCCCGAAGTGCCGTGAAGTCGGCAATGATCTGGGATGAGATCGAAAAAGCTGGCTTGCCAGGCGTCGAAGGCATCTGGTGTCACGAAGCCGGAGCAGGGCGGCTCTTCAATGTGATCTCGATCAAGCAAATGTATCCGGGCCATGCCAAACAGGCCGCCATGCTTGCTGCTAATTGCCATTCGGGTAACTACGCCGGGCGTTGGGTTGTCGTCGTCGATGAGGACATTGACCCGTCAAATATTTTCGATGTCGTTTGGGCGATGTCAACGCGGTGTGATCCGCCGGACGATACTGAGTTCATTCACAAGTCCTGGTCGACGCCGTTGGACACAATGTTGCAAGGGCCACCCTACCACAATAACCGAGGTATCATTGATGCTTGCCGTCCGTGGGGCTGGAAAGACGATTTCCCCACTGTTGCCGAATCGAGCCCGGAATGGAAAGACAAGGTCGAAAAAAAATGGCCACATCTTTTTGAAAAATAATTAGAATTCTAAGCAAAAATTGACTAATCTTATCACACTGAAAAATATCTACACTAAACAGGGAGAATTAAAATGAATATAATGAAACTCACTTTGACCGCTACAGCAGCTGCCGTAATTGGTCTTAGCTCGTTTATGACTTCAACTACCGCTCAGGCTCAAGACGCTGTTCGGATCGGTACGTCCAGTGTTGGCAGTGTCTTCTATACAATTGCTGTCGGCGCCTCTGAACTGATCACCAAACATGCAAAAATCAACGCCACGGCTGAACCGGTTGGAGGATCTTCCGCCAATGTCCGCGGCCTCGGCGCCAAGAAAATTGAATTTGCTCTGGCCAATTCATTCGCTTCCTTTTCGGGTATCAACGGAACCTATAGCTTTAAAAAATCGGGCAAAGTGCCGGTTCGCCTCGTGCTTCAAGGTCAGGCAAGTAACCGTTGGTTGATGGTGCGCAAAGGCGCAAATATCAAGACAGCCCAAGATCTTAAAGGCAAAACCATCATCGCCAAGCGCCGCGCTCTACCGGAAATCGCTCTGGTTATGAATGCCTTCGCCAAAGTGCACGGACTGCCAGCTGATTCAATGAAATTGGTTTCAACCACAAACACCGGTCAATTGGTAAAAGCCATTCGTGCAGGTAGTGTTGATGCTGCTGTTATGCCCTTCAGCCCACGTGCGGCTCAGGTGCAAAAACCGATGGCAGATGGGGTACTTGATTTCTTCTATACAAGTGATGCCAAACGCACCGAAATGTTGAAGCATTTACCGCCGATGATTTGGGGCAACACGATGAAAAAAGGTATCTTCACTAACATGCAGAAAGATGCCCCTGTGGTATCTCTGAACACTTATTTCATCACGCGCCCCGGCGTTTCCAACGACACGGTCTACAAAGTGACCAAGGCTATTTTGGACAACAACAAAGAGTTCATGACCTATCATAAGGCCGCGCGCCAATATAGCCTCAAGCGTGCACTTGTGAACGTTGCTTTGCCGTTCCATCCAGGTGCTATCAGATACTTCAAAGAAAAAGGTGTCTGGACAGCGGCGCACGAAGCTAATCAAAAAAAGCTATTGGCTAAATAGAGCCTAAACTTATTGGTCCTGCCACTGGCGCGCTAAGCGCTGGTGGCAGTGCTTTTTATTTAAAAGAAATTACAAGTGCCATGAAACGCTCCAATATCTTGGTTGGTCTAACGACAATCATTGCCCTCTATCACATTGTCGTCGTCGCCCAGTTGCCAACATGGCTCGGCATGTTTGTCCCGCATGAAGTTCATTTAGGGATAAGCATTCTTTTCGCTCTCATTCTCATTTACCTGCTACTCCCTGCCGGCGGAAAACGCCACGGCGAGGATACCGAAGCAGACGACGGATTTAGGCGGGTACCCTGGTATGACTGGCTCCTCATGGCTTCAAGTATCGCCGGTGCCGGTTTCGTCGTGTTTTTCCACGAGAGCATTCTCGATTACGGCGAGTATGGCTATCTCGATACCAAAGGCATTATCTTCGCCTCAATGTTAGCTATACCGGTATTAGAGGCCGTCCGGCGGACAACGGGTTGGGCGCTGCCGACTATCATTGTCATTATGGTTCTCATTACAATTTTCCAAAAATACCTGCCAGGATTGCTCTATGGCCGGGGCTATCCACTCGATCGATTGCTCTACAGCACCTATGTTGGCAATGCTGGTATCTTTGGACTACCGCTCGGCATTGCAGCGAATATTGTTATTGTCTATTTAATTTTTGGCGCGCTTATGGACCGGGCAGGGGCCAGCCGCTGGTTTATGGATATGGCTTTGGCCCTGACCGGCTGGTCACGCGGCGGCCCGGCTAAAGCAGCCGTTTTGGCGAGTGCTATGTTTGGTTCTATCTCAGGCTCGCCATCCGGCAATTCGGCAACCACCGGTGTTTTCACCATCCCGATGATGAAAAAGATCGGCTACACTCCTGCCTTTGCCGCCGCCGTTGAAGCGGTTGCTTCGACCGGTGGCATGATCTTACCGCCCGTGATGGGTGCCATTGCCTTTCTCATGGCGGAGTGGTTGGAAGTCTCTTATGCGTCAATTGTTGTCGCGGCGGCAGTTCCGGCTTTGCTGTACTTCCTGATCATCTTTGTATCGGTTCATTTGCAGGCGCATAAAGACGGTATTCAGGCAATGCGCCGTGAAGAGCTGCCGGATTTCTTGCCTTCCTTTATCCGAGGCTGGTACTACCTTATTCCTATGGGGGCCTTGGTCTACTTCCTCGTTGTTATGTCTCTGCCCCCCGGCATGGCCGGGTTTTACACCTGCGGTGTTGTTATTGTTGTCAGCTTTCTGTCGAAGGACCGGGAGAATTGGCTCTTGCCGAAAAAGCTGGTTGCTGCCTTTGATGAAGGTGTCCGCCGCTGGATTACGGTTGCTTCAATAACCGCTGCGGTCGGCATTATGATCGGCGCGCTCGAGCTTTCCGGTGTCGGCATCAAGGTATCACGCTTTATCATTGACCTTGCGGGTGGTGATTTAACATTAACACTCTTGTTAGTGGGAATTGTTAGCCTCATCGTCGGCATGGGACTGGATGCCACGCCTGCTTACGTGACTCTAGCGACTTTGATGGCGCCGGCGCTGATCCGGCTCGGCGTGCCGGATATTTCTGCCCATTTATTTGTAATTTATTGGGGGCTGGCATCTTTCTTTACACCGCCAACCTGTATCGCCATATTTGTCACGGCGGGGATCGCGAATAGTAAAATTTGGGCAAGTGGTTGGGAAGGTGTAAAGCTTGGTATTGCCGCTTTTGTCATACCGTTCGCTTTTGTATACAGCCCTGCCTTGTTGTTAAACGGCACCTTGGCGGAGATCATTCCCGCTGTCACCACAGCCGTTATTGGCGCCTCGTTGGTTGCCGCCGGTATTCGCGGCTATTTATTCGGACATTTAAACTCGGTTCAGCGGATTATATTATTTGTCGGTGGCCTGTCCTTGATTGCGCCAGGCCTAACCTGGCCGTTGATGGGCTTGGGCATTTCGATTGTGGCGCTGGTGCCGAACCTTCTGGCGTTACGAGCGGCCAAAATCTGAAATGGTGAAGCGGTTTTAAACGACTTTAAGAAGGACCCCAGGATTAAATGACGACCGTAACTGAGAATGAGATATTAATCCGTACCGGGCCCAATACAGCCCTTGGCGTGGTGTTTCGGCAATATTGGATTCCTTTTTTGCAGCTTTCCGATTTACCTGAGCCTGATTGCGCCCCAGTTCGGGTGACCCTGTTATCTGAAAAGCTAATAGCCTTTCGTGACAGCAATGGAGATATCGGACTGATTGATGAGTTTTGTGCTCACCGACGGGTCTCCCTTTGGTTTGGCCGCAATGAAGAAGGCGGCATCAGGTGTCCCTATCACGGCTGGAAATTCGATACCAAAGGCAATTGTCTTGAGATTCCAAGTCTGCCGGGCGACACCAAAACTTGCGCTAAGGTAAAGTTAAAGCACTATCCTTGTATCGAAAAAGGTGGCGTGATCTGGACCTATATGGGGCCTGAGGAAAACCGGCCGGATGAGCCCAATTTCGAATGGGCTGTCGTGGCGGACGAGAATCGCTACGTCAATAGACGCTTGCAAGAATGTAATTATTTGCAGGCCATGGAAGGCGGCATTGATGGAGCGCATGTTTCCTGGCTTCACCGTGGTGCTTTGGATAACGAGCCCATGCGTATTGGCTCCAAGGGGGCCGAATACCAACGTGATGCCGCGCCGGAGATTACCATTCAAGACAGTCCCGCCGGCATCATGATTGGTGCCCGTCGGAGCGCTGAGGACGGGCAATCCTATTGGCGCATCACGCCTTGGATTATGCCCTGGTACACCATTGTTCCCCCCTATGGTGATCATGCTTTGCATGGCCATGCCTGGGTACCGATTGATGATGAAAATTGCTATGCCTGGACGTTTACGCACCACCCCGCGCGGCCCCTATCAGAAGAGGAACACGTTCAACTTGCCAGCCCTGAAGGCATATACGCCGAACTCATCCCGGGCACACATCGCACCGTCGCAAACAAAGAAAATGATTACTTTATGGATCGCGAGGCGCAAAAATCAGGGAAAACCTATAGCGGCGTCAGAGGTATTGCGATGCAAGATGCCTCCCTCCAGGAAAGTGCCGGCCCAATTGTTGAGCGGAGCGAGGAGTTTCTATGCACCTCAGACACAGCCATTGTTATGGCTCGGCGTAAATTGCTAAAAACAGCTAAAGAATTTGCTGAAACAGAGAGCCCGCCGCCCGGCGTCGCTGCTGTTGACCAGCGCATTCGATCCGCCTCTTATGTCTGGCCGGAGAGCGCGACATTAGATGAGGTCGTGCAGGATGTAATAGATGCCGGGGCAGAACCTGGTACGCAACATATGTCGATATAAAAGAATTAGGAAAGATCATGGGTAAAGACTTACAGGCCGCCGTTGCCGTCAAAAACGTGGAAACCGAAGTTTGGGAATTTGATTTCCCCGAGACCAAGCCTGAAGACGGTCTATTGAAAGTCGAATTGTGCGGCATGTGCGGCAGTGATTGGCCGTATTACAACAATTACCCGGATAAAAAAGGACCGTTGATTCTCGGCCACGAAGGTGTCGGGTATATTGATCGGGCGGGCGCTTCAGCGCTCCGGCGCTGGGGGATGAAAGAAGGCGACCGGGTGGCACTCGAAGAATATTTGCCCTGCGGTCATTGTTCCTATTGCCGGACTGGTGAGTTTCGATTGTGTCTTGAGACCGATACATTAAATAAACCCGACACTGTGCGCTTAGGCTCGACACCGGTATCGCGTTCGCCCTCGCTTTGGGGCGCATACAGCCAGTATCAATATCTCCCTGAAAATGCTGTATTTCATAAAGTGCCGGATCATGTGCCTGCTGAGCAAGCCGCGCTCGCTCTGCCACTCGGCAACGGCTTTGAATGGGCCTATCTTCAAGGCGGCCTTAAAATTGGTGAAGCCGTGCTCATTCAAGGACCGGGCCAGCAAGGCTTGGCGAGTGTCGTCGCCGCTGCCGAAGCTGGGGCGAGTTGCATCATTGTCAGTGGCCTGACCCAAGATC
>Ga0233429_1001764_pt1 | contig 24515 bp, 9 predicted proteins | sample SI_118_April2016_3_FD_179879 | JGI IMG/M metagenome (GOLD analysis project Ga0233429, IMG submission 179879) | Seawater microbial communities from Saanich Inlet, British Columbia, Canada - SI_118_April2016_135_MG | ecosystem: Environmental > Aquatic > Marine > Inlet | place: Canada: British...
CCCCGTCTCCGGCGGCGAAGTCCTCAAGACCGTGCGCACCCTGGACCTCGTCCGCCGCGCCTCGGAGAGCGGCCAGACGCAGACCTTCTGAGCCACGGGACTAACTCCGATCATCAGATTATAGATACTTTTTTTTAATTCTACCCGAATACAATTTTCGGAACGCCACCTTAGGTCGAGAAAGCGAAATGACACGCACAAAAATCCAGCTCCTCTTTTTTGCAGCTCTGTTGAGCGTCATCTCTTCTTATGTCGGCGTCGATGCCCAGACTATAGACCTCCCCAACCCCTCCTTCGAACAGGGGGAAGGCGATCCCGAAGGCTGGCAACTCTCCTCGGGCATCGGTGACTGGCTCACTGGGAATGTCACCGATGGAAAACGGGCAATCGGCGTAACAGGCCTGGGAGAAGACACCAACTACTGGCGCTCCGCGTCCCTCCCCTTCGCTCCCGCCGCCCTGTATCAGCTCTCTTTTCGAGCCCGCAATATAGACGCCACCGACGGCATTCCGATCTCCGGCCCCGTATTCTGCAACCGCGATCTGGACCGTCCCGCCGAATGGACCCTCTTCCGCTCCATCTTCGTCACCCCCGACAGCATCGATCCGGCCCGCTCCTGGCTGCGCTTCGGCCAGTGGCATGCCGACGGCGCCATCGCCTTCGACCAGATCGAACTCACCCGCGCTCAACCGCTCTACGCCATCTACGGTGACATAACCCTGGGCGCAGGAGAGAGCATCCGCGGCAACCAGTACGCCTTTCTCGCCCCCTATCGCTCACAGTCGCGCAACCACAGCCGACCTCTGGCCGGCAATACCTGTTTTTTTAACACCTATCGCTGGGTTTTCGGTGCCGACAGCTACGTCCTCTATCACCACCAGGTCGCCGACCGGATCCAGGAACGGGCGGAGGTCGAAATCTCGGTGAACTACCACGTCGCCGGCAGCCTCCTCGTCGAGGCCAGCACCGACGGCCAGCAGTGGCGCCAGATCGGCCGCTTCGACGCAGCTGGCGGAGGCACTCTGCAGTTGCCCGACGCGCTGTTTCCCGCGCGCGAAATCTGGATCCGCCTGAGCGCCCTGGACGACCGCTCCACCGGCACCGAGTCCGACCCCGGCTCCTTCCAGATCGACGCCTACGGTTATCGCGCCGAGCTGCGCGGAGAGCCGGTCGATCTGCGCGGCACCACCCGCTTCATCGCCGTGCGCGCTGCCGATTCCACCCTCGATGTCCAGGTCGTCGGCCTGGGAGACGCTCTCCCCGGCGGCACCAACGTGGTGCAACTCGAGCTCGATAACCGCAGCGAGCGTTCCCTCACCGTCAAACCGACCGTGCGCCTCGCCAACACAGACGGAGAGATCGTCTCCTCCGGTGCCTTCCGCGAAATTCAACCCGGCCCGGCGGAACTCCGACTGGCCTACGACCTGCCGGGTGCCGGTTCCTGGGATCTGGAAATCGAACTCCAGGGCAGCGCCCGTTTTTCGGCCCGCTCCGATCTCTATCTTCCCCATCTATACGAAACTTCCTACGGCGAACGCCTGCCCGGCTCGGACGCAGATGTCGGACTGTGGCATGCCTCCTCCGGCTGGAAGATCGGTCGCACCCGGCCGGTGCCCAAGAAAGCCGGCACCTCCGTTCTCATCCGCGCCGCCCGCAACGAGGCGGAAGCCGCCCAGTTGGTCGTCCGCCCCCGAGAGACGCTCAAGGGGCTAACCGCCAGCGTCTCCGACCTCGTCGGCCCACAGGGCACTCTCATCCCGGCCGCTCGCATCGATCTCCTCCGGGTCCACTACGTGCCCGTAGCCCAACCCTCCGATCCCACCGGCGTCGCCGACCTCTGGCCCGATCCCCTGCCTCCGCTGCGGGAGCCGATCGACATCCCCGGCAACACCAACCAGCCGCTCTGGGTGCGCGTCGACGTGCCCGAAGAGGCCGCGCCGGGAATCTACTCCGGAACGATCCATCTATCCGCAGAGACGTACTCCATCGAAGTCCCCCTGGAAGTCCAGGTCTACGACTTCACTCTGCCCCGACGCGCCACCTGCACCACCGCCTTCGGCTTTTCCTTCAACAACGTCGTCCGCTACCACGGGCTGGAGACCGACGAGCAGAAACGCGCCGTGCTGGACCGCTACCTGCAAAACTACAGCGCCCACCGCATCTCGCCGTACGATCCCGCCTCCATGGATCCGATCCGCATCGACTGGAACGGCCTGGAACCCCAATTCGATTGGTCCGCCTGGGATGCGGCCATGACCCGGGCGATCGACGAACTCGGCTTCAACTCCTTCCGCCTGCCCATCCAGGGTCTGGGGAGCGGCACCTTCCACGCCCGCCGCGAACCGGAACTCATCGGCTATTCCGAAAACACGCCGGAGTACCGCCAGGCGCTCCGTTCGTATCTGCAGGGCCTGGAGCAGCACCTGCGCGAACGAGGCTGGCTCGACGAGGCGTACGTCTACTGGTTCGACGAACCCGCCCCCAGAGACTACGAGTTCGTCATGAACGGCTTCCGCAAGCTGCGTGAAAACGCCCCCGATATCAACCGCATGCTCACCGAGCAGGTCGAATCCGATCTTATCGGCGGCCCGAACATCTGGTGCCCGGTCAGCGACTCCTTCGATCCGCAGAGTTCCGCACCGCGCATGGAAGCCGGCGACTCCTTCTGGTGGTATGTCTGCACCGGCCCCAAGGCCCCTTACGCCGGCCTCTTCATCGATCATCCCGGCACCGAGCTACGCGTCTGGCTGTGGCAGACCTGGCAGCGCGGTATCGAGGGCATCCTGGTCTGGCAAAGCAACTACTGGACGAGCGATGCCGCCTACCCGGATGGTCTCCAGAATCCCTACGAAGATCCGATGGGCTGGACCAGCGGCTACAGCACCCCGGCCGGGGTCCGCCGCGCCTGGGGTAACGGCGACGGCCGCTTCGTCTATCCGCCCGAAGCGGCCGCCGATGGCACTCAAGGACGCCCTGTTCTGGACGGTCCGGTCGACAGCATCCGCTGGGAGATGCTGCGCGACGGCGTGGAGGACTACGAGTATTTCGCGATTCTCCGAGACCTGCTGAAAGAGCGCGATGACCTGGGTGTCGATGAGCGTGAGGCTTTTGAAGAACTGCTCCAGGTCCCCCCAATCGTCACCGAGAGCATGACCGAGTTCACCCGCGATCCCGCTCCCCTGGAAGCCCACCGCCACGCATTGGCCCGGGCGATCGAAGAACTGGGCGTCCGGTGATATGCCCCAAGTAGCCACCGTATATCGAAATGCCCGACAGCAATTCGAATCACTGCCGGGCATCTCATTTTCACAACTGTTGGAATTTTCCCCGCGCGTCCCTAATCCACCGCCTTCCAGCGATGCGCCTGCACCTTCTGCTTCCGGCTCTCCTCCAGCGCCCCCACCCACAGCCGGCACCACTCCTCGTAATCGGTGAGCACCGACTCCGGATTCGAACAGCTGCGCACCGGAAAATCCGGATGGAAAGGCCGCCCTGTTGGCGTTCCCGTCTCCTGGTAGCGCAGATCCATGCTCCAGCGAATCGTCTCCGCCTGATTGGCCAGCGAGCGGTGCGGAATCTCCTTGTGCATCAGCAGCACATCCCCCTTTTCCATCGGCAATGTCGCAATCTCCGCGTCCGGCAGTTCCTCCTCGACGATCGTCGTCCCCACCCCCCTCTTCGAGTGGTGCTGCATCAATCCCCCTCCGTGGGTGCGCGGAATGATCTGCAAACAGCCATTCTCCACCGTGGACGCAGCCAGCGGAATCCACACCGTCAGGATGAAATACGGATCCGACTCCTCCCAGGTGACTCCGGCGTCCTGGTGCCAGGGCACCACGTGCGGATCGCTGCCGCTGGGCGATAGCCCGTTCGGCAATTTGGGACGGGTGTGCTGGATCGGACTGCAGGTGATCTCCGATCCGACGATCCCCTCGACCACATCCATCAGATTTTCATTGCGCAGGAATTCAAACGTCGCCCGACCGCGCATCTGCATGATGTCCAGCTCGGGATAGATTTCGTTGTTTTCGGAGCAGATCCGGGCCAGTCTGCGCTCAAACGGCTCGTCTGCGTACAGCTGGGAAATCTTGCCCTCGGCCAGCAACTCTTTCGCCCGGCGGTCGATATACGCCTCGTACTCTTCGATTACCGGGCCCAAGTCGCCCTCCTCCAGGGCGCCTCTGACCACCAGATAGCCGTCCGCCTCGAACTGGGCGATCTGCTCAGCACTCAGTTGCATGGTGGGTCTCCTCTACAAAAAAGGGTGAACGCTAAACTCCGGGTTTTAGGGGTCTGGCATTATACATTTCCACCCCTTTAAAAACAACCCTCCCCATCCACCTTGCGCCCTCTTCCCCCGCTCCCTACTTTGTGCCGCAGCAACTACTCCAACCACAACCGGATGGTGATCCTCATGGCCCTCAAAATCGGTATCGTCGGCGTCGGCTCCTTCGCCCAAAGCTTTATCCCTCTCTTCAAGGCGCACCCCTTTGTCAACCAGGTCATCCTCTGCGACCTCGACGCCGACAAGCTGCGGGAAAACGTCGAAAAGCACGACATCCCCGACACCTGCCCCTCTCTCGATGAACTCTGCGAGACAGACGTCGATGCCGTCGCCGTCATCACCCAGAACTGGCTTCACGCCCCCCAGGCGATCCAGGCCCTCGAAGCCGGCAAACACGTGTACTCCGCCGTCCCCGCCGGCATCGAAATCGACGAAATCACCCGCCTGGTCAAAACCGTGGAAAAGACCGGCATGCTCTATATGCTGGGGGAGACGAGCTACTACTATCCGGCCGTCATCTACTGCCGGCAGCGGTTCCAGGAAGGAGCCTTCGGCCAGATCACCTACGCCGAGGCGGAATACTATCACGACTGGGACCACGGCCTCTACGACGTGATGAAGTGGCGGGGCGGAGCGAACTGGAAAAAGACCGCCGGTGGTCCCCCAATGCACTATCCCACCCACTCCACCAGTCAGGTCATCTCCGTCACCGGCGCCCACATGACCGCCGTATCCTGCCAGGGTTTTGTCGACCACCACGAAGACGGCATCTATCCCGATAACCAGTGGAACAACCCGTTCAGCAACGAGAGCGCCCTCTTCCAGATGTCCGACGACAGCATCTGCCGGATCAACGAGTTCCGCCGCATTGGCCACCCCGGCGCCGTGCGCATGAGCATGTGGGGCACGCAGGCCAGCTTCGAGGAAAACCGGGCCGGAGCCGTCTGGCTCACCAAAAACCGAGAGGAAACCGAGCGCCTGGACGACCTTCTGGCCTGCACCGGCCAGCCGGTGAAACCTGCCGAAAAGGCCGAAGGGATGGATCTGGTCACCTCCGACGACGGCACCCATATGAGCGTCTCATCGGTCCATCCGATCGACCGTCTCCCCCGGGAATTCGTCGGCCTGCACAACGGCCACAACGGCTCGCACCAGTTTCTGGTTGACGACTTCGTCCGCGCCTGCGCCAGCGGCGAAACGCCCCCCAACCACGTCTGGGACGCCGCCCGCTACACCATACCCGGCATCGTCGCCCACGAGTCGGCCATGCAAAACGGCACCCTGCTGGAAGTGCCCGATCTCGGCGATCCGACAAATTAGTGCAAATTTACAAGACCATTGTAAATTTGCAACATGACCTATCCTTCGATTAAGCGCCTGCTCAAACTACCGAGCCGCTCTTTTTTCCTGTTCGGTCCCCGCAGCGTGGGTAAGAGCACCTGGCTACGCCAGGTATTGCCGGATGCGGTCTTTTTCGATCTTCTCGACACCTCTCTTTACCTGGAACTATCTCAAAATCCGCATGCTCTCGAATCACTGGCAGGACACCTTCCGGAAGATTCCTGGATAGTACTCGACGAAATTCAAAAGGTTGCAGATCTGCTCGATGAAGTCCACCGCCTGATAGAAACGCGGCGCTGGAATTTCGCGCTATGCGGTTCGTCGGCCAGAAAATTTCGCCGCGGCGGCACCAATCTACTAGGAGGGCGCGCGCTTACTCGACATCTGGAAACCTTCTCCAGTTGCGAATTGGAAGACCGGTTCAATCCGGACTATTCCCTCGAATGGGGTTTTCTGCCGACTGTGCAGTTCGATCGCGAAAATGGTCCGGATCTGCTCTCTTCGTACGTCGATACCTACATCAGGGAAGAGATCAGAGAGGAAGGTCTGGTGAGAAACCTGCCTCCCTTTCTCCGCTTCCTTGAGATCGCCGGTCCGCTCAACGGCCAGGTCGTCAACGGCCAGAACATCGCCCGCGAAGCCTCCGTTCCCCGCAGCAGTGTCGATGTCTATTTTTCTATTCTGGAAGACACCCTGTTAGGCCACTTTCTTCCCTCCTACCGTCCCCGCCTCAAAGTCCGCGAAGCAGCCCATCCCAAGTTCTACTGGTTCGACGTCGGCGTAGCCCGGGCGGCCGCCGGCCTGGTCTTTGATCCGATTGATCGCCAGTGGTTGGGTACGGCTCTGGAGACGGCCCTGTATCACGAACTACGCGTCTACAACCACACACAAGGCAAGAACCGTCCCATTGCCTACTATCGCACCCCCAGAGGAGTGGAGATCGATTTCATAATCGAAACGCGCAAACGCACGCAATCCTCACCGCCACATATCGTCTGTATCGAGGTAAAACTGGCGAAGAAATGGAACAGGACCTGGGAAAGGCCTATGCGCGCCCTGCAACAGACAGACGGCATCCAGATCGACAGAATGATTGGCATCTACAGGGGAGAAAGATCGTATCACTACGACGATCTGGACGTCCTGCCGCTGCCCGAGTTTCTACGGCAGTTGCATCGAGGTGAATTGTTTTGAGGGGCTAAGAGGTGATCCCTTCCAGAATTTATTCTGTCGCACTGCCGTAAGTACCGGATTTTGAAGATCCGGTTTAGCCATGGAGTGAATCCGAAATAGAAATGCCGGGGAATTTATATTTTCCCCGGCCCATATCTCCTGCCTTTTTGGGGTAGTTACGGGATACGTGTAAAAACCTGCCATAGGGGACCAGCGGGTGCATTCGTGCAGAACCTACGGTTTCGCCTTTCAGTCTGGTCGTGGAACTCCAGAATTGTACGCCACAACTTGACCTATCAGACAGTGTCCGTAAAAGTTTTGATTTCAGGGGGCATTTTACGCCCGATTCGGGGGCTTATCGTTAATGTGCCAGCGTGATGCAATGTCTTGGAGGGTGATATAGTAGGGGCGTTTGCATTGGAAATAGGAATCCTATTTAGCTCATAAGCCAGAACGAATTTCCCGTAGAAAATCACCCTTGACTAGTGTAGGGCGTTCTCCCTACATTACATAGACAATCGAATATGCCTTCCAAGCATCTTTGGCGATCTTAAGGATGCGGACAGGCCCGATATTAACCTGTGAGATATGGTTATCTCACTGTTATGTCGACCTGTCCGCATCCTTTTTTGCGTTAGGTCGACGGAAAGGTGCACGGACATGTCACTAAATCCGCAACCCACAGGGCTGGTTATTGAACTGAAACAAGGGCTTGACCTTTCGTCAGTCGGTGCCAAGTCGGCTAATCTCGGCAAGGCCATAGAAAACGGGTTCCGCGTCCCCCCAGGTTTTGTCGTAACTCGGCAGGCGCTCAGCCTATTCCTCGAACAATCCGGTCTTGGGGAAGACCTACAGCAGCTTCTCGACCGCCCTGCAGGTCTATCCCATTCAGAACGCAGCGAAGCACATCAGGCGTTCTGTCAAAAGCTACTCGCAACACCCATTCCACAACCTCTAATAGACGCGGTTGCACCTTTTGCAGATGCGCTGTTTGCTAGGGCAAGGTGCGGATTAGCGGCGCGCTCATCCAGCATATACGAAGATTCAGCTACGGCGAGCTTCGCGGGGGTATACGAGAGTTTCCTCGGCATCCATTCGCTCGAAGTGCTGTGGACGTCGATTCAAAAGTGCTGGTGTAGCGCATGGGCACCTTCGGCTTTGGATTACGCGCATAAAATGGGCATCGAGCCAGAGCCGGACGGCATGGCCGTACTCGTGCAACCGCTTCTTGCCGCTGACAGCGCGGGTGTGTTGTTCACGGCCGATCCGCGCACGGGCAATCCGTGGCGTTTTGTCCTCGAATCGACGTTCGGGCTCGCTCAAGAGCTGGTCGGTACCAGCGGTGCGTTTGCACCGGACCGCTTCGTCTTTGCGTGGGACAGCGGCGAAATCCTCGAAAGGCGCCTGACCGACAAAACGCGTATATGGCAAGCGGGGCCCGACGGCGTACAATCCGCCGCCCTATCCCCGGCGCGGCGCCGCGCCCCTTCCCTGTCGGACGAGACCGCCGGCCGCCTCGCCCGCCTGGCGCTGCAAGTGGACCGCGCCTTCGACTGCCGCGTCGACATCGAATGGGTCCTGGTCCAGGGCGAACTCCACCTGGTGCAGGTGCGGCCCCTCACCGCCCTGCCCGAATTCTTCCCGCATTACCTGCCGCGGCACGCCAGGAACCAAACTTGGCGCCTGGTCCCACAGTGGAATTTCCCCCACAGCATGGTGCAAGGCAAGCTCATGCCGCCGCTCTATCGCGACCTGTCGATCGTCGAAAAAGACGTGCGCTATCACCGCGTCGGCCCGCTCGAAATGCCGGCGCAGTGCCACGCCGGTGCCGAGATGGACTTCAACGGCCACCGCTACCAGATCGAGAAGGGCGCCTGGGCGTGCGTCCCGCTGGGCGGTCCGCTAGAGCGGCGAGAGGCCTTTCTCGTCGAATACGAGGCCCGCCTGCGGCAAGACTATATCGACGGCTACCAGAACCGGCGTCTTGAATGGGCCTCAAAAGCGGTCGAGTTGCGGCGGCAAGCGCACTCGGTCGCGGAGCGCCTTGACGCCATACTCTGGGCCCGCGACATGCTATTCGACCTCTTCGGCCTCCTCGCCGGTCCGGGGCAGGTTCTTACCGCTGTCTGCAACCACCTGCTGCAGGACTTTATCGGACGACACCTGCCCGGATGCGAAATGGCTGACCTGCTGCAGGGGCACCATCCCGACATAACCCCCTACTACCAGCAGGTCCAAGTCGAAGCCGCTGAAAAATTGGCCCATGCCGTCGGCGACCGGCAGGCCTTTATGGCAATGGACCTGTCCGAACTGGTCGCCCATTTAGCTGAAGAAAAGGTGGATTCGCCCTTTATCCTGGCTTTCGAACGCTACTGCAACGACATGGGACTGATACCGCCGAACCGATCCGCCGGAACGGCGGACGGGTGGCAGCGGCATCGCAGCATGCTGCAATTGGTGCGCGGCGCCATCAGAGCATGGGGCCGCGACACCCGCAAGGTACAGGAAGAGGCTGCCAGTCGGCGGGAAGCCGCCCTGGCAACGGCGCGTCGCACCCTTGCCGCAAAAGCCCCCGACCAGTTGACCCGTTTCGAACGCTTGCTCGATTGGGCCTACTTTTGGGGACCGGCGCTCAACGACCGCGGTTGGGTAGGCCTAACCGTCAACCAAATGCAAGACCTGGTGGATGCCATGTGCCAAGGACTGCAGCAAGACGGCCTGATCGACACCATAGGGGATTTAGGCTATTTCACCGCCGAAGACCTGGCCCATATCGCCCAAACGCAAGATATAGCGGAAGGCCGTAGGATCTGGGAGCGGCGACGGCGCGAGTACGAATACAACGCCCGCCTCGCGCCGCCCGATCATTTGGGCAAGGCGCCCAAAGAAAGGGTTCCTCGGGCGGCGCATCCCGCAAGGCAGGAAATTTTAAGCGCCGACCCTGCCACCCTCGTCCAAGGCAAGGGGGCCGTGCCCGGCAAAAACAGCGGCAGGGCCCGCAGGATCGACGCGCTGGACGAAGCCGATACGATCGACGCCGGAGAAGTCGTGCTCTTTGCCCAGTCGCCGCAGGTCTTCGCCGGAGACACCCCGACGCTCCTGTCGATCACCCTGCGCGCCAGCGGCATGGTCTGCCTGGAGGGCCCCTTCGGGCTGATGTACCACCTGGCGCAGGTGGCGCGCGAATGCGGCGTGCCCATCGTCCTGGTCTCGCCGGCGGACATGCGGCGCATCCCAGAAGGAGCCCGGCTGGAACTGGACGGCACGCGGGGAACGGTGAGGGTGTGCTAGCGCCCCCGGCTCAGCCGCCCTTCCTTGTCCGGCTGCACCACCTCGACCTTGCCGTAGATCCCAAGATGCCGGAGGCCGGTTCCCGGTATCTATTCACCCTGTTCGGCTATGGGAGTAACCTGGGGGCGGCTCAGACCGCACGCCATGCCCCCGAAGGCATTACACCCCGCATCCTGCGACGGATCAATGCACAGCATATCACAACCCATGGGCTTGAAGCGGCGAGAAACGATGTCATCATGCTGCACAACGTGTTTGATTTGACTCAAGTGCTGACAGAGATGAGTGAGGAGGGATACATCGTGACCCCGGCACGGGCGCAGCGGTTAAGCCCCCACATGACGGAACACATCAAACGCTTTGGGCAGTATGTCCTGGATATGGAAGAGAAACCGGAGCCGCTGCAACTTCAGAAGCTCCCGTTCAGCTAGGTGCTTCTCTTGTGGCAGGTTTTTACACGTATCCCGTAACTACCCCTTTTTGTTAAATATTTACATGTCAATATTTGGCTAATTGTAAATCGAATTGACAATTAGCCAAAGCAGCAGTAACATCGACATTCTTATCCAGTCGGGCGAACAGCTGCAGCCAGTGGAAATAAAGTCCGGCCAGACCCTCAATCAGGACTATTTCAAGGGGTTGCGGAAATGGCTGGATATAGCCGGGCCGCTGGCTGAAGATCCCACTCTGATCTATGGAGGAGATCAGGCCCTGACGCACTTTGGCACCCGCGTCCTTCCCTGGCGTGACCCCGCCTGGAGGACGTTCTCCTGATTTTTCTGCCTCGACATCACCAAACCCGTTAGCAGGAATAAAATTCATGACCGACCGCTTAGAACCCACCGCCAACCGCACCCTGGCCGAACCCGGAAAACTCACCCTCACCGTCGGCCCCGATTCCGGCGATCTGCGGGGCAGCGACGACAAAATCCTGCAGGCCGGCATCGACTACCTCTCCCGTCTAAGGGGCGGGACCCTCCAGATCCTGCCCGGCGAATACGCCATGCGCAATGCCCTGTACATGCGCTCCAACGTCCGCCTGCGCGGCGCGGGCGAAGAGACCGTATTGAAAAAAACACCGTCCGTCTGCACCCCTCTGGCACGCGATTCCGACTGGTACGAAGCTCGCATTCAGGTCCAGGATCCCTCCGGTTTCACCCCCGGCTGCGGCATCATGCTGTGCGGCCAGGTCCGCGGCAGACTGCAGGTCATCAAAGAGACCGTCGTCGAAATCGACGGCGATCTGCTGGCACTTAACCGCCCGCTGGAAAAGAACGCCTGGCTCGATGAGCAGGCGACCGCCGCCACCCTCTTTCCCATCCTCACTGCAGAGTGGGTCGACGATGTCTCCGTGGAAGATCTGGTCCTGGACGGGAACAAGAGTGAAAACGACGAGACCAACGGCAACTACGCCGGCGCCGTCTTCATCCAGCACTGCGACCGCTACCTCTTCCGCAACGTCACCGCCCGCAACTACAACGGCGACGGCTACTCCTTTCAGGTCTGCGACGACATCCGCTTCGAGAGCTGCCGCTCCGAGAACAACGCCAACCTCGGCTTCCACCCGGGCAGCGGCTCCCAGCGCCCCATCTTCCACAACTGCATCTCCCGGGGCAACAGCCAGGGAATCTTCTTCTGCTGGGGCGTCACCCACGGCCTGGCCGAAAACTGCACCTGCTCCTCAAATCGCGACTACGGCATCTCCATCGGCCACCGCGACACCGACAACCGCATCGCCGGCTGCACCATCGAACACAACGAAAAGGTCGGCATCCTCTTCCGCGACGAGAGCGCCGAATCCCAAAGTCGGGAATTCCGCGCACCGCACCGCAACACGATCGAAGGCTGCACCATCCGCGACAACGGGTTCAATGAAGAAGGCGTCGGCATCGACATCCGCGGCATCGCCCACGACCTGACAATCCGCGACTGCCGTTTCGAGGATTCGGGAGAAGGGAAGCAGAAGATCGGGATCCGATGCAATCCCGAAGCACTGCGCACCAACCAGGTGGGAAACGCCTTTGTCGCTATGGGAAAAGAGATAGTTGAGGCCGAGATTCAGATGTGATATAGCGCCTCGCATTGAGAGCTAAAGATCTAATCTCTTTCGATCCACCGGTAGAGAACGAAAGAATCTTTAGTCGTCTGTGTGAGGAGCCATAATCCTCCAGGTCTGCCGCACCCGAACCCTTTTCTCCTGCTGGAATTGCCAATTCCAGCAATGGGATTTTGACGAGTTTAGACTTGACGAGTTTAGACTCGTCAAGTTATATTACGACAATATCCCTCCTTCCTTTCCTTCGGGAGAAAATATCTCAATGTTCATTGGCAGAGTGGCTGAACTGAAGGTTTTACAAAACGCTTATACATCTGAAAATACTGAATTTATCCCTATTTACGGCCGTCGGCGCGTGGGTAAGAGTGAGCTCATCCTCCATTTTATCGAGGACAAACTTTCTCTCTATTTTCTCGGGAAGAAAGCGCCGCAGCAACTGCAGATCCAAGCCTTTTTGGAAGAAGCCGCTCGCACTTTTGATCAGCCGCTGCTCGCTTCTGTATCCGCACAAGACTGGCGCACCGCTATCGATGCCGTCCTCTCGCAAAAGCGAGACCGCGAAAAGTTGGTGCTGGTATTCGATGAATTCCAATGGACGGCGCAGTCCAGCAAGGAACTTCCCTCCCTCCTGCAGGAATTCCTGGATATCACCTGGAAGCAGCGTGGCGATATAATGCTCATTTTGTGCGGCTCCTACATGGGGTTCATGGAAAAGGAGGTTCTCGGCAGAAAGAGTCCTCTATTCGGCAGGCGCACAGCGCAAATATTCCTAAAGCCGTTCTCTTATCGGGAAGCGGCCCTGTTTCATCCAAAATGGTCAATAAGTGAAAGAGCGCAGGCTTACTTCATCTGCGGCGGCATCCCGTTCTATCTGCGCTTCTTTACCTCCCGCGATTCGGTCATGATGAACATCGAAAAAAACCTTCTCGACGAATTCGCGGCTCTGCACAGGGAGCCGGACTTCCTTCTGCGCGAAGAGCTGAGAGAAGTGGAGAAATACTACGGAATCCTCATCGCTCTGGCCTCGGGATCACTCACCAGTGCTCTCATAGCGAAGCAAATTGGTATCAACGAAAGAAATCTGTATTACTACCTCCAGCATCTAGTGGAACTTAGATATATCTCTCGCCGCTATCCTCTCACGAGCCGCCCCCCTGCTGCTAGGCATGTCCGCTTCGCCCTGGAAGATCCTCTGCTGCGTTTCTGGTTCAGATTCGTGTTTCCCAACATCGGCTATATCTCCCAGAGGGGGCCCGAGCGCTCATTCAGCGAACTCATCCTCCCCCAGTTGGACAGCTACTTTGGTAGCTGCTTCGAACGCCTGTGTCGGGAAGCACTGCCTGTTTTATACGAACAAGATGGCGTAAATACCCCCTTTGAAATCGGGGAATACTGGGATAAAAAGGTACAGATCGATGTGGTGGGTTACAGACAGGATGGGCATATCGATATTGGGGAATGCAAATGGGGGACACCTGCCTCAATACCCCAGTTGATGCGAGAACTGGAGAAAAAAAAGGCAGCCTATCCCAATCCAGAAAATGCGACATTGCAGGGACAGCTCTTCACCCGGCAAAAGAAGGGAAGAGGGAAGGATACTGCTTCGTTAAGACGCCATTCTCTCGAGGATCTCTACCAGTAAGAATCTCGATTCCTCTCACTGAATCATCTGGGAAGTTGGGGCGATTCGGCCCCGGATGTGCTGCACCTGTAGAAACCCCACCCCTGGGCAGGTGCTTGGCGCACATCCGGGGCCATAAATAATCGAATCGACCGAGCCCCTCCATGTAGGTTCTGCGTCCAAAAAAAGAGAATTATCCTCTTCTCATTTGAGCAGGATCATCCGCCGGACCTGCTGGAATTCCCCCGCGTTCAGACGATAGAAGTACACCCCACTGCTCACCCTCATCCCCTTTTCATCCCTGCCGTTCCACACGGCGCGATATCTTCCTGCGGGAAGTTCCGTCGCTACCAGGACCTTTATCCGCTGCCCCAGCACGTCGAAGATCTCCAAACGCGCCTCTCCATCGCTGGATAAATTGTATTCGATAACGGTTTCGGCATTGAAGGGATTGGGGAAGTTGAGCTTGAGCTCGGATTGATCCGGTAGACCGAGCATTTCCCGAGCCAGCGTCATCAGCTTGCCCACCGCTCCTCCCGCCTTCCCGAAATGGTCGGCAAAGACGAAGAAATCGCTGAAATCGATCGTTCCATCGGCCATCAGATCAAAAACCGAATCGGCCGGCGGGACGGTCTGGCCAAAGGCGTCGGCGAAGAGGAAGAAATCAGTAAAGTCGACCAAACCATCTCCATTGAAATCCCCCGGAAACGCCTCTTCCCCAAACGGCCTGATGGTGCTCAGATCGACCAGCACGTCCTTCCCGTGCATAGTGCGCCGGAAGACCCGCTCGATTTTGACCTCGGCATCGCTCCGCTTAACCCAGAAGGTGAAGTACGCCAGCAACCCTCCCTGGTCTGGTGCACTATCGGCGGTCGGCCCCAGCAGGCTGCCACCGAATTCGACGACCCCCTCGGCGACGACTCTCTTGAGAAAGAGGGGCACCCCGCCATCCGCAGACAGAATATTCTTCTCCTCCGGTCCGTTGGCCGTGACATCGACCAGTTCGACAATTTCCGGGTTGAAAGAGACCTGGACGGTAAAACCGGTCAGATCGGCCACGCCCCCGGTGTAGACCGGAAGCGAGAAGGTAGAATCGGCCAACAGTTCCGGTGCCTCCTCCACCTCCACCTTTTCGGCCATGGGCGTCAGACCGACCACTTCCTGCTGCACGGGAACGGTCAGCCCTATTCCGACTACTGCTTCGCCGGCATTCACCCGCACTCGCCGATCGTGGGAAAAGCTCTCCCCCGTTCCATCCTCGCGGGCGAATAGCCGGTAGTCTCCCTCCTGCACCTGTAGCAACTCGAACGTACCGTCCTGATAGATCCGCGTCGATCCCACAATCTGGCCTTCCTCGTCCGCCAGATAGACCGTTCCCGTCAGCGGCGAGCCGTCCTCGAACAACACGCGCCCCCCAAGGCGACCCGTGGGCAGGGCCTCGCCTCCCGTAGAAAAGACGACCTCGAACGGCTCGGACAGATCGGCTCCGCTCTCCCCTTCGGCACCAACGACCAGCAGGCGATAGAGCTGATTCTCTTCCAGTTCCAGGGGAATCTTCACTTCGTTTTCCTGGACCTGTAATTTTCGACTCCACTGGTTCAGAGGCTCCGGCTGGATGCGCGCCTGCAGCGCGACCATCCCCGCCGTGCGTCCGGTCAACAAATCGGAGATCGAGTTGCCCAGCGTTTTCTGACTTCCGGCCTGACGCAGCGGTTCGTTGAAGAACAGACTGAGTAGCGTGGTCTGTTCCACATCGATCGATCCGTTCGCCGGGACGGAACGGACCAGTTCCAGCAGGCTTTCCGCCTCCCAGGGCAGGTCCAGCAACCGTTGCGTGGGACTGTTGGAAGTCAAGGTCAAGGATCCCGAGCCGCTGCTGCCCTCGTAGAAGACATTTGTCCGCCCAATCTGCCCCGGTTCCACCACCAGGCGATCCCGGGTAAAGCGCAGCGTGCCGCTCTCGTCGAACAGTTCGACTATCCCTTTGGTCTGCCCCCGGTTGAGCAGCGCCAATGGCGCCAGCCGCTGCCCCTCCTGCGCCGCCCCAAAATGCAGTTCCTCGGTCAGCAGCTCGAATTCGGCCACCGGACGCGCATACTGGTACAGGATGCGCACCAGCGGCTCTTCCGGATCGTTGCTCAAAATGCGCAGAATGCCCTGACTGTCCTCCCGTGGATCCGGATTCAGGTGCACCGGCACGCCGCGACTCTCCCCGGGCGCCACCAGCAGCGGCGTCCCAGTGACCTCTATCTGGCGTTCCGATGCCTCGATCTGCTCCACCTCTAGCACCGCCTCTCCCACATTGCGGATCAGCAGGGTCTGTGTTCCGCTCTCGCCCACGTCGATCAGGCCGAAGTCGAGCCCTTTCTCGACCTGATCGACAACCGCCTCAATGCGGGGATAAAACTCGATTCCCGGCACTCCCTTCCCTTTGAGAGGAAGCACCAGCTCCGGATTTTCCGGGTCGTTGCACACGATGGTCATCAGGCCGGACACCTCCCCCTCCTCCAGCGGCATGAACAGCACTTCCACCACCAGTCGCTCTTCTGGCTCGATTATCAAAGGAGTCGAAATAGCCTGCGGCACCTGGAAGACTCGCTTGTCGACAGTCAGGTCGTAGATCTTCAGGGCGCCTTCTCCATCGTTGGTGAGCACGAACTTGGCGTCGTCCACCTGACCGATGTCCACCTCGCCGAAATCCCGTCCTAATGCCGGTTGGATCTGAATTTGGGGGCCATCCACTCCCACCCCGAGCAAATCGAGCTCGAGATCCACCCCCTCTACCTTCAACCTGGCAGAGAAGCGATCGACGATCCGGGGATGGAACTCGATCTGCAGAGGCAAAGCTTCCCCCGGCTCGAGCGATACATCCTGACGATCGATGGTAAAACCGCTGCCGATCAACTCCAAGCTCGAACGAACGCTCTCAGCCGTCTGATTGATAAGCTGGATAGTGGTATCCATCCTACTCTCGATCACCGCTTCCCCAAATTGGATGGATGCGGGCTCGAAGAACAGTCCTCCCCCAAACCCTTTCATAACCAGTGTCTGCAGCGCCACGACCGGATCGTTACTGCGAATGAGCAGCAACCCCTGATGCCATCCCACCCTTTCCGGCCGAAACCGCACCTGAACGACCTTCTCCTGACCAGCGCTCAGAAAGATGGTATCCACCACTTCCGGAACAAAGGGAACGTGCTCCGATTCCAGCACCAGTTTCAACCTTCCCTTGCCTCGATTGCGCAGGTGCAGAGACTGCAGTTTGCTCTCTCCCTGCGGCACTACCCCGAATGTCAGACTGTCCAGAGGAGCGACTACCTGCAGGATCGGCGTCCCCTCGGGCGTGCGTCCCCGCAGTTCCAGGCGATGCGGACTCCCGGGCGCGTCGCTGACCAGGGTCAGCCGACCGGTCACTTCTCCCTCGCTATCCGGAATGAAATGGACTTCGATGATCCCCGTCCCTCCGGGAGAGATTTCCATACTGACTTTTGAGGGAGAAAAAATCAGACGATTGCTCTCGATCTCGCTGATGTGGAGCGTATCCCCTCCCGCATTGCCGATCTCCAGTTCCAGAAAATCTTCTTCACCCACAGCCACAGGGGAGAAATCGAGTATCTCAGGCAACACCGGCAGAGGAGGAGCCACTCCTGTGCCGCGCACCGGGACTTCCCGTTCGAAGGCCAACCCGCTTATCCTGAGAGTGACCGCGCCGATTTCTGCGGCCTCCACCGGGACATAGGCCAGCGTAGCTATCTCCAGGCTGTCTCCCGGAGCCAGTCTCAACAGCGCTACCTGAAGATCCAGAATCTCGAGTCCCGCCGTCTCTGGAAGGATCTCCAGTTGCTCGATATCGACGCTGGTCTTGCCGAAATTCTCGACGATTATCTTTGCCTGCTTCTCTTCACCCACTCTGACCGTGCCGAATGTGCTGGGTTCCAGGTGCACCGCGACATTGGCGACACCTCCCTCGCCTAATAGAAGCGTTTCCAGCAACCCCGCATTCGTCGTGAATATGAGCGTCCCGTCTATCCTCCCTTCTGCCGTCGGACTGAAGTGAACCGTGAGTAGATATACCGTTCCCGGTTCCACATCTATCTGGTCGATCTCAGCGCTGAAACGGGGATGGGTGCTCTGGATATTCCCGATCTCGAGGACGTCGTTACCCAGGTTGCGGATCGGCAGGACCAACTCCTCGGTGCTGCCGGCCTGCACCCCACCAAAGTCGAGACTATCCTGGATCTCGGGGATAGCCATCAGCCCTCTCCCCGCAATCTTCCCCTCTATCGTTCCACCCTCCCCGACCACCACCAGCGTATCTGCGAAATCACCCCCCTCGACCGGATCGAAACTCAACGTCACCAGACTGCTGTCACCGGGAGCGAGGCCGGACAGCAGGGCCGGAGAAACCGAGAACGGGCTCACCACGTCCTCCAGTTTGATCTCTCCCATCCCCGTGGCCCCCACATTGCGCAAAACCACCACCTGCGAGGTTCGTTCCCCCACCTTTGCCTCTCCCAAATCCCAGGGCGGGGGCGGAGAAACCGACAGCGTGGTCCTGACCCCCGTCCCCTCCAGCGTCAGGCTCCTCTCCTCACCCGCGTTCCCCCCCAATACCAGCGTGCCGTTCGTCCATCCCTCCTGCGTGGGGGCAAACGTCAGGACCGCTTCCCGGCTCTTCCCTCCTTCGACGTTGAAGGAACTCGATTCCAGATAGAAGCGATTGTTGCTGCTGCTGTTCACGGAGATGGCCAGCGGCAAATTCCCCGGATTGGACACCGTAAAAGTCAAACTGCGCGTCTCACCAACCCGCACCGAGCCGAAGTCCAGAGCCGTCGGCTCTACCTCGAAACCGACCCAAGTCCCCACCCCTTCCAAAGGCACGTCGAAATTCCCCACATCACTGACTACCTGTAGCACACTCGTCTGGACGCCCTCTATGCCTGGCATCGGTTTGAATCGCACCTCTACCCTCAGGCTATCCAGAGATTCGATCTCCACCGGCGGCGTGGGCGCCATCAGACTGAAGGCCTCCGAATCCAGCGAAAAACTCTCCACTTTCGCCGCCACCTCAGCCGGGTTTTTCAAGTAGAAGACCCTTTCAAGCGTCGCACCGACCGCCACCTCTCCCCAATTCCATCTCGCCGGCAAAGGCAGCAGGCCGGGAGGCTCTCCATCCTGGACCAGGATGGTTACCTTCCCGGTGCCGACTCCTCCCTTGCCATCCCTCGCTGTGAAGTTGACCTCATAAATCCCCGATTGTTCGTACGTGGGGGTCCAGTTGAAGGTGCCATTCACCATCGAAGCCCCCATGGGGAGACTTCCCGCAGTAAAATCCACCGCATCTCCATCGGCATCGGTGGCCGCCAGCACCAGTGTCAACTGCTTTCCTTCCGTCCCCCACTCCTCCTGGGCCATGTTCAGCACGGGCGGGTCGTTGACCGGAGTTATGACCACCGAAAAACTTCTGCTCGTCGAGCGGTTGCTTCCCTGCCCATCCTCCACCGTCACTTCAATGATGGCAGTGCCGTAGGCATTCGACACCGGGGAGTAGGTCAGCACATTGCCCGATACAGTCGGCGCGGCGATGAGGAACTCGTCCGTGGACCTCCCAGTAACCGTTACATTCTGACCGCTCTCATCCGCACCCCCTCCCGGTCCAAAGTTCAGGCTGAGAGAATGAGGACCCGTATCCTCGGCTATCGTCTGGTCGGCGATACTTCCCAAAACGGGCGGATCATTCACCGCTCCGACCGCCACGGAGAAACTCCGACTCGTCGTGCCGTTGTTGCTCTGACCATCGCTCACCGTCACGGTGATCACTGCATTCCCATTCGCTTCCGCAACCGGCGCAAAACTCAGTATATTGCCCGAAACAGTCGGTTGCGCGATCAGCGCCGTATTCGACGACGTCGCGCTCACCGTCATCGTCTGCCCGGACTCATCGCTGCCTCCCCCGGATCCAAAGATTAGACTAACCGTCTGAGCTTCGGCATCTTCATCGATCCCCCTATTGGGAATCTCCCCCAGCGTCGGCGGATCGTTCACCGAATTCACAGTGACCGATACCGTCGCCGCAGCCGATGTCTCCTGCCCGTCGCTGACCGCATAGGTAAAACTATCGGCGCCGTTGAAATCGGCGGACGGTGTGTACGTCACCCGGTCGCCATTCAAGATCGCCTGACCGTGTGCGGGGGGAGTGCCAATGCTGTAGGTCATGGCATCCCCATCCTGATCACTGCCGGCAAGGACAATCTCAGCAGCTCCGTCTTCCTCCAGTTCCGCCGACTGATCGGCAGCGACCGGCGCGTGGTTGTCCACGTTGACCTTTACGGAGAAACTGCGACTCGTCGTGCCGTTACTGCTCTGACCGTCGTTCGCCGTTACCGTTATCGTCGCATTCCCGCTGGCGCGGATCGTCGGCGTAAATCGCAGCGCGTTACCCAGTATGATCACTTCCGGGATCAGCTCCGTATTCGACGACGCCGCACTCACCATCACATTCTGACCGGCTTCATCTGCACCTCCGCCCGGGCCGAAGTTCAGCGTCAACTCCTGCAAACCCGCGTTTTCCTGCAGGTTTTGGTTCGGGATCTCTTCCAGCGTCGGGGGGTCGTTTACCGACTGGACAGTGACAGAAAAGCTCCTCGTCGCGGTTCCGTTGGTTTCCTGGCCATCGTTTGCCGTCACCGTGATGATCGCGTTGCCATTCCCATTCGCCACCGGCGTAAAGCTCAACACATTGCCCGATACGGTCGGCTGCGGGATCAGCGCCGTATTCGATGATGTAGCACTCACCGTCACATTCTGACCCGACTCGTCTCCTCCTCCACCAGGTCCAAAATCCAACGCGACCGTCTGCAGTCCGGAATCCTCCAGAATCGACACTCCGGCGATCTCCGCCAGCGTCGGGGGGTCGTTCACCGCAGCTATCGCAATCGAAACCGACGCCACTGCCGATGTCACTTGACCATCCCCCACAGCAAAGGTGAAGCTATCCCCCCCGTTGGCATTGGCATTGGGCGTATAGGTCGCGGTATTCTCCGAAAGAGTCACGCTCCCCTGGGTCGGCTGTGTGACCACGCTGTAGGTCAACCCATCACCATCCAGGTCGCTACCGGAGAGAACGATCTGGACCGGACTGTCCTCGTCACTGTTCACCGACTGCGCTGACACACTCGGCACATCGTTGACCGGATTGACCGTGACCGTAAAGCTCTTCGTCACCGTGCCGTTAGTAATCTGGCCGTCATTCGCCGTCACCGAGAGCGCCGCGCTTCCGTGTGCATTGGCCACCAGTGAAAAACTCAGCGTACTCCCTGAAATAGAGGGACTCGGGATCAGCGCCGCATTCGACGACGTTGCACTCGCGGTCACATTCTGCCCCGACTCGTCTCCACCGCCCCCCGGGCCGAAGCTCAAGCCTACGGTTTGCACGCCGCTGTCTTCGTCGATCACCAGGCTGGCGATATCCCCGAGTGTGGGGGGATCGTTCGCCGCAGCTACCGCGACTGATATCGTCTCTGCGGCCGAAGTCACCTGCCCGTCACTCACCGTGAAGGTGAAGCTGTCCGCCCCGTTGTAGTTTGTATTCGGGGTATAGGTGGCGATATTCCCGCTCAGACTGACGCCTCCCTGAGTCGGTTGCGTAACCACACTGTAGGTCAGAGCATCCCCATCTTCGTCGCTGCCGGAGAGGGTAATCTGAATGGGACTATCTTCCGTCGCCTCTACCGATTTCGCAGCTGCGATGGGAGGTCTGTTCACCGCCATTACCGTAATGGTGAAGGTCTGCTCTGCGGAAGTATCCACGCCTCCATTGGCTGTTCCTCCGTTATCCTGAAGCTGCACCTTCACCGTCGCTGTCCCGCTGACATCCACCGCCGGCGTGTACGTCAGCGTCCCCGATGCGTCGATGGAAGGCTGGACGGAGAAAAGCGCATTGTTGCCGTTCGTCACGACAAACGTCAGCGTCTGCCCCGACTCGGATGGACCTGCCGAGATCCCCGTCGCCCACCCACTCACGCTCTGCGCACCCGCGTCGTCATTCACCGTCTGATCCGCGCCTTTGGTGAAACTCGGCGCATCGTTCACTCCATTCACCGTAAGGGTGAACGTCTGCTCTGCGGACGTATCCACCCCGCCGTTGGCCGCCCCCCCGTTATCCTGCAACTTCACCGTCACCGTCGCCACCCCACTGACATTCGCTACCAGGGAATAGGTGAGGGTACCGGAAGCGTCGATCGACGGCTGGGATAAAAAGAGGGCATTGTTGCTGTTCATCACAGTGAAGGTCAAGGTTTGGCCTGACTCGTCCGCGGGTCCTGCTGAGATATCGGTAGCCCATCCATTCACGGTCTGTGCACCGGCATCCTCGTTCACCGTCTGATCCGAGCCCTTGGTGAAACTCGGCGCATCATTTGCTCCGGTCACCGTGATCGATACCGTGGCAGCAGACGAAGTCAATTGGCCATCGCTAACTGTGAAGGTAAAACTGTCCGAACCGTTGAAATCGGCGTTGGGGGTGTAGGTGGCCGTCGCACCACTCAGACTCACACTGCCATGGGAGGGATCACTGGCTTTGGTAAAAGTGAGTGAAGCGCCCTCTGGATCACTGCCGGTGAGGGTAATCTGCGTGGTCACGTCCTCATTTGTACTCACTGTCTGATCATCAACCACTGGCACAGCGTCGATCCTGAAAATGGGACCATATACCCATTGGGTGCGTTGGACGTTTTCCACATAGAGCTTGTGCTCGCCCGGCTCCAGTTCCGGCACCGTCCACGATGCGGAGCCCGAGTTCGGCATGTCGAGTGCGATGGTTCCGACTGTTGCGTTCGTCGAGACCCGGCTGACGTAGACATTCACATTCCAGTCTGGATCTCCCCCCGTCCACTCAACGGCGTAGGTCTCTCCCGGGGATAGAACGGCCTCTGACTCAAGTTTGAGCCAGACGAACGGTGGATCCACCGTGATGGTGAAGGTCTGCTCTGCGGATGTATCCACCCCTCCATTGGCCGTCCCTCCATCATCCTTTAACTGCACCGTCACCGTCGCGCTGCGGTCTGTATCGACGGTCGGAGAGTAGGTGTGATAGGTGAGATTCCCGGATGCATCGACGGATGGCTGAGTGCGAAACAAACCGCTGTTACTGTTCGTCACAATGAAGGTCAACGTTTGATCCGATTCATCGGCTGGACCCGTCGAGATGTTAGTCGCCCACCCACTAACTGTCTGTGCGCCTGCATTCCCGGCCACCATCTGATCCGCACCCTTGGTGAAAGAAGGTGCATCATTCACTCCATTCACCGTAAGGGTGAAGGTCTGCTCTGCGGATGTATCCACTCCTCCGTTGGCTGTCCCCCCGTTGTCCTGAAGCTGCACACTCACCGTCGCTACCCCACTGACATCGGCAGCCGGCGTATACGTGAGAGTCCCAGTAGCATCGATAGATGGCTGGTTAGAAAACAGGCCGCTATTACTGTTTGTCACAGTGAATGTCAGCGTCTGTCCCGACTCGGATGGACCAGGAGAAAGAGCCGTTGCCCACCCACTCACCGACTGTGCACCCGCGTCTTCGTTCACCGTCTGATCCGAGCCCTTGGTGAAAGAAGGTGCATCATTCACCCCAGTCACTGTGAGGGTGAAGGTCTGCTCTGCGGACGTATCTACGCCTCCATTGGCTGTTCCTCCGTTATCCTGAAGCTTCACCGTCATCGTCGCTACACCGCTGGCATCGGCGGCCGGAGTATAGGTGAGAGTCCCAGTAGCATCGATGGAGGGCTGGACAGAAAAGAGTGCATTGTTACTGTTCGTCACCAGAAATGTCAGTGTCTGACCCGACTCGGATGGACCCTCCGAGATCCCCGTCGTCCAGACACTCACGGACTGTGCACCCGCGTCCTCGTTCACCGTCTGATCCGAGCCCTTGGTGAAACTCGGCGCATCATTCACTCCGGTCACCGTGATCGATACCGTGGCAGCAGACGAAGTCAATTGGCCATCGCTAACTGTGAAGGTGAAACTGTCCGAACCGTTGTAGTCGGCATTTGGTGTATAAGTCGCGGTACTCTCGCTCAAACTCAGGCTGCCGTTCGCCGACTGAGCGACAATCGCATATGTGAGGGCGCTGTCTTCCAAATCGTTGCCCGCAAGGGTGATCTGGATAGAACCATCCTCGTCGACATTCGCAGATTGTGTCGATGCTGTCGGGGCATCGTTGACTGCAGTCACCGTGATAGTCACCGTCGCCGCAGCCGACGTCGCATTCCCATCGTTCACCGTGAAGGTGAAACTATCCGCACCGCTGTAATTCGCATTCGGCGTATAAGTCGCAGTATTCCCACTCAGACTCACACTCCCCTGAGACGGGTTGTTGGCAATGGCATAGGTCAGAGCATCCCCGTTCGAGTCATTTCCAGCTAAGGTGATCGACACCGAAGTGCCCTCATCCACCCCCACCGTCTGCGCCGCTGCCGTTGGAGGATCATTCGGCGCAATCACAGTAACACTCACCGTCGCCGCAGCCGATACGGCCTTCCCATCACTCACCGTAAACATGAAGCTACCTGTGCCGCTGAACCCCGCATTCGGCGTGTAGGTCGCGGTATTGCCAGATAGACTCACGCTCCCATTCGCCGGCTTGCCGAAGATGAAGTAGGTCAGTCCATCTCCATCGGCATCGCTACCGGAAAGCGACGCATTCACACTACTCCCGGCATTCACCGCAACAGCTTTCCCCGAACCGGTCG
>Ga0233429_1001769_pt1 | contig 24434 bp, 20 predicted proteins | sample SI_118_April2016_3_FD_179879 | JGI IMG/M metagenome (GOLD analysis project Ga0233429, IMG submission 179879) | Seawater microbial communities from Saanich Inlet, British Columbia, Canada - SI_118_April2016_135_MG | ecosystem: Environmental > Aquatic > Marine > Inlet | place: Canada: British...
GGTTGATTTCTTTTCCTCTAGGTACTTAGATGTTTCAGTTCCCTAGGTTTGCCTCCTTAACCTATGTATTCAGTTAAGGATAATGGTCTGATGACCACTGGGTTTTCCCATTCGGAGATCTCCGGGTAAAAGCTAATTTATCAGCTAACCGAAGCTTATCGCAGATTATCACGTCCTTCATCGCCTTCTAATGCCAAGGCATCCGTCGTATGCACTTATTCACTTGACCATATAACCCCAAATTATCTGCTTGTATCTTCTATCTTTTATTTGTCTTCTTTGTTATTTTCTTCGCTCACTTGTCATTTGGATTAACCAAACTCCGGCGTTCGCTCAAAAAATGCCTCAAATCCAAACAAAATCTAAAATCTCAAACCTATAAAGGTTATAAGGTTTCGTATTTCACCTTGAAGTCACAAATTGAGATAAATCTCAATCGGTGAATTCTTTTTATTTTTCAATGAGAGAAATTAATCTCTCAATGAGAATCCATATTTTTTGAAATTGTTGTGTCAATGCAATACACCAATGATGACTGTCATCACAACAGTCATCGCGTTGTTATATTGTATATTTACAAACTTTACTTCATGTATTAAATTGTTAAAGAGCTCCACACCCGAAGGCGCGGTATAAAAACTTAAACAAAGTAACGATTAACATTATCTTGTTTAAGTTTTTAAGTGAAAGATTAAGTGGTGGAGCCAGGGAGGATCGAACTCCCGACCTCTTGCGTGCAAGGCAAGCGCTCTCCCAGCTGAGCTATGGCCCCATTAGTTATTCTTTTGCTTTTATGCTTTGTTGCATTCCTCTTGCATTTGGTCATGTAGATTTACTACACTCCCGCATTTATTTGTCATGCGCCTCACCTAAAAGAAAAATAACAGACTAATCATATTATATCGATTACTCTATTTTAAGCTAGCCCTATATATAAGTCTTTTTTATTATACAAGGCAAAAGTAATGGGGCTTACAACTAGGTAAACGACTGAACTTTTAACGCCGTAAAATGAAAAAGTGGTGGGTCTGGGTGGATTTGAACCACCGACCTCACCCTTATCAGGGGTGCGCTCTAACCAACTGAGCTACAGACCCGAATAAAACTATTACTAGTTTAGAAGGGATCACTTGGTCTTTCTTCTCATTAAATTTTATCAAACAACTTGTTGTGGACACTCATACTTTTCTTAAGGAGGTGATCCAACCCCAGCTTCCGCTAGGGTTACCTTGTTACGACTTTACCCCAGTCATGGATCACACCGTGGTAACCGTCCTCTGTAAACAGTTAGACTAGCTACTTCTGGTGCAACCCACTTCCATGGTATGACGGGCGGTGTGTACAAGACCCGGGAACGTATTCACCGTGGCGTTCTGATCCACGATTACTAGCGATTCCGACTTCACGGAGTCGAGTTGCAGACTCCGATCCGGACTACGAAAAGGTTTATGAGATTAGCACCACCTCGCGGCTTAGCAACCCTTTGTCCTTCCCATTGTAGCACGTGTGTAGCCCTGGTCGTAAGGGCCATGATGACTTGACGTCGTCCCCGCCTTCCTCCGGTTTATCACCGGCAGTCTCCTTATAGTTCCCACCATGATGTGCTGGCAAATAAGGATAGGGGTTGCGCTCGTTACGGGACTTAACCCAACATCTCACGACACGAGCTGACGACAGCCATGCAGCACCTGTATCACGGTTCCCGAAGGCACCAATCCATCTCTGGAAAGTTCCGTGTATGTCAAGACCAGGTAAGGTTCTTCGCGTTGCATCGAATTAAACCACATGCTCCACCGCTTGTGCGGGTCCCCGTCAATTCCTTTGAGTTTTAACCTTGCGGCCGTACTCCCCAGGCGGACAACTTAACGCGTTAGCTTCGCCACTAAGAGGTAAACCCTCCCAACGGCTAGTTGTCATCGTTTACGGCGTGGACTACCAGGGTATCTAATCCTGTTTGCTACCCACGCTTTCGTACCTCAGTGTCAGTATTAGTCCAGAAAGCTGCCTTCGCCATTGATGTTCCTTCAGATATCTACGCATTTCACCGCTACACCTGAAATTCCACTTTCCTCTCCTATACTCTAGTTTGCCAGTTTTAAATGCAGTTCCTAGGTTGAGCCCAGGGCTTTCACATCTAACTTAACAAACCACCTACGCACGCTTTACGCCCAGTAATTCCGATTAACGCTTGCACCCTCCGTATTACCGCGGCTGCTGGCACGGAGTTAGCCGGTGCTTCTTCTAAAGTTAACGTCAAGGCTAAAGGTTATTAACCTTTAACTTTTCTTCACAATTGAAAGTGCTTTACAACCCTCAGGCCTTCTTCACACACGCGGTATTGCTGGATCAGGCTTGCGCCCATTGTCCAATATTCCCCACTGCTGCCTCCCGTAGGAGTCTGGACCGTGTCTCAGTTCCAGTGTGGCTGATCATCCTCTCAGACCAGCTAAAGATCGTCGCCTTGGTGAGCTTTTACCTCACCAACTAGCTAATCTTACGCAGGCTCATCTGATAGCGAAACCTTTCAAGAAGAGGGCCCCTTTACTCCATAGAGATTATGCGGTATTAATCCAGATTTCTCTGGGCTATCCCCCACTATTAGGTAGATTCCTACGCGTTACTCACCCGTCCGCCACTCGACGCCTACTAGCAAGCTAGTATCGTTTCCGTTCGACTTGCATGTGTTAAGCATACCGCCAGCGTTCAATCTGAGCCAGGATCAAACTCTTCAGTTCAATTCTAACTATTTAGAACATTGGCAACACTTATAAATAAGTGCGCTTTGCGTTCAATTTTTTTAAAAGCTTATCTGCTTTTGTTTTGTCGGAACAACTACAAATAAATGCAATTGTTTCGTGTGCACTGCACAATTTTTATTGTACGAGTGCCCACACAAGTTGTTTGATATATTTTTAAAGAGCTACCACAACCAAAAAAAATAAAACTGTTTTCTGACGCGGTGAAAGGTGGAAATTATACTCAGAATATTTTGTGCGTCAAGCACTATTTTGATTTTTTTCTTAAATAATTACTAACGCAGATAATTAAGGTTTTAGCTTGTCTTTTGCAACGGCTTTATTAAGCCATTCATCGGCTTTATTAATATCAACAATATTCCCTTGATTGTTCAACATCTCTAGGTCGTTATCGTTCCAGCCCTTAATGCCTAACTTAAGTGAGCGCACTTGACTAAAGCCCATCTGTTGCATGGTGAGTGCTGCAAGGACCGACCGATTGCCGGATCGGCACACAACCACAATGTTTTGATCTCTAGCTTGAGCTAATATTGGGATTGTATCATCGTAATTCCAAACACAGGCGCCTTCAAGGCGACCTCTAGGAACGTGAAGTGAATTTTTAATGTGCATCATGTCGAACTCATCTTGTTCTCTGATATCCAATACAATCAGATTTAAATCCTGCTCTATTTCTTCTTCCAAGTCCCATGGCAAAACCTCATCCACTTCTCTTAATGCCTTGACAACCAATCTTTGATATCCGTCCATTTACTTGCAGTAGCCCTTTTCAGTTACCATGACCGCCACTTCAACTCGTGAACTGAGTGAGAGCTTTTTGAGAATTGATTTCACGTGTAATTTTACCGTACCATCTGAAATTCCTAATTCTCTGGCGATTACTTTATTGCTGTGGCCGATAGCCACCTGACAGGACACTTCTTTTTCCCGATTGGTGAGCGAATCAAAAGAAGGCTCACTGTCGGTTAATTCATTGCGCAATACTTTAGCCAATACATGTGTCATGTCTTGCGCTACTACAATTGAACCTTTAGATACTTCATTCAAAGCATCGACCAACTCATCAGGATCCATGTCTTTTAATAGATAACCTTGAGCACCGTGCTTTAAACAATTACGCAAGTCATTTTCCTCAGTGCTAGTGGTCAGCATGACAATAGGGGTTTGAATATTTTTCGATTTAAGTGACTTTAACACCTCAACGCCCGACATGGTTGGCATACGCAAATCAAGTAAAATAACGTCCAGCGAAAGGTTTGGTATTTCCAGTAATCCCTGTTCAGGAGAAGAGGCTGCTTGAGCGCTAATTTGTCTCGATTCTAAAAGGGAGATCAAGCCGTTACGAAACAGTGCGTGATCATCGATAATATAAAGCTTCATGAGTCTTCCTTAAACGACACAATGATTCGAGTGCCTTCATCGGCCTCCGATTCAATCTCAATGCTCGCACCGATTCTATCGGCACGCTCTTTCATAATGTTCATGCCAATATTATTCCCCATTATTTCACTTTCGTTCTTGTCTTTTTTAAACCCAATACCGTCGTCTTCGATTAATAATTGACAGTGTGGTTTAGCTGATAACAAAATACGCACATTACGCGCCTGGGCGTGCTTACGTACATTGGACAATGCTTCTTGAGTAATGCGCATAATTTGCATTTCCACCTCAGGGGAAATCTTAAGCTTTCCCTTTACTTGTAAATAAGTTGCAATACCCTCTTCAGCCTTAAATCGATTCACAAGATTCTTTAACGATACTTCGATGCCTTTAGGGTCAAGTGGCACACGAAAATTACACATTAGCTCCCTGAGCTCTTGATTGGCCTGGGTGATGTTAGATTGCAACCCAGTCACTTTATCACTGGCATCTGATCGATCGCCTTTTTTAAGCATATCGCCTAACACCGTTACTTGTAACTTTAAACTGTAAATAGTTTGTGCCAAAGAATCGTGTATTTCTTGCGAGAGAAATAAGCGCTCTTGTGAAAGCTCCATGCGCTTAGTTTGCTCATCCAATCTGGCTTTATCTAGCGCAATAGCAATGTTGTCCGCGATGGATTCTAACAAGGCACGTTCATCAAAAGCGAGTGATGGCTCGGTATCAAAAAATAAATTAAATATGCCTAATGTTTTTCCGTGATAACGCAGTGGAATAACAATGGTACCCACGCTCGCTTGAGCTTGTGATTTTTCGCCTACACACTTAGCGCAAGTATGCACACTAAACTGCACACAAACATCACTCGCCATGGCGACCTCGCCACAAAAACAATCGGCACTCAACACGTCGGTCACTTGACCTTTTGGATCAATAACACCGCGCTCTGCCACTAAATGCAGTTCACCTTCATCACCAAGCTTTCTCGCTGCTCCTGAAGACGCGCCCGTCATGTTAATAAAGATGTCTAAAAAATATTCAAACAACTCATCGGTTGAATGAATTTTATTAAGTTTTGAAGAAACACTGTAAAGGGTTTCTAAAGAAGCTGATTTTTGACTCAACCGTTGAATCTGCTTATTAAGGATATCTTCCATGTCATCGTACAAATGTTGGTTCTCTTCAATCAGGTGATTAATCGCACTTGCTACAGGCTGGAAACTGGTTTTTTGCTGGTCACTTAAGCGTGCACTTTGATCAACGTTGTAATTATTTACCCAATTTTGCAAATCGCTAAAAGGCAATAAAAAATCTTTACGGATAGCAAAATAAAGCCCTAAATAAACCAGTAAGATAATGGTTACTAATAATATGTCAACGGTATTACGAGCCTCATAAACCAACATTAACTCAACCACCAATAACGGTGAAAGCACAATGGTGGTTAACAAGTAAATGTAAAATTTTGTCTTAATGTTCATAAAGATCTAGCTATTTACCGATGCAAAAAGAGGAGAATATTTCACCCAACAAGTCATCCGATGAAAACTCCCCAGTAATACTACCTAAGGACTGGCCAGCTTGGCGTAAATCCTCAGCAACTAGCTCACTAGCACCATTGTCCAGCTGCTCCAAAGCACTGTGTATTGATTTTAGTGCTGATTCCAGTGCAACGATGTGGCGTTTTCTAGCCAGTAAAACGCCTTCTCCCGTATCGCTCAAACCAGCAATGTCGGATAACTCTTGCCTTAGTAAATCCAAACCATCAGCGCGTTTAGCACAAAGTAAAATTTGCGTTCGTCCATTAACTTTAGACATGCCCGTTGACTCACTGGTTAAATCAACTTTATTTTTAATCAACAGCAAAGGTTTGTCTTTTACAACGGCTGGCAAGATTGATAAATCAGGCTCTTTATCTTGTGCATCGAAAACCATTAGAACCACGTCGGCGCGTTCAATTTCACCGTGTGCTCTTTTAATGCCTTCTTGTTCTATCTTGTCCTCACTTACGTGTAAACCTGCTGTATCAATAATGTTAAGTGGCATGCCATTAACGTGAATGGTTTCTTTTAGCACGTCTCGCGTGGTACCAGCAATGTCGGTAACAATTGCGCTGGAGCGCTGAGTAAGTGCATTAAGAAGGGATGATTTGCCAGCATTAGGTTTGCCCGCAATAACCACGGTCAGTCCCTCTCTCAAAATCGCTCCCTGCTCGGCAGAGGTTAAAATACTTTCAATGGACTCTTTAATATGAGCAACTTTTAGTCCTACTCCTTCAGAATTCAAAAAATCAATCTCTTCATCAGAAAAATCAATGGTCGCTTCTACAAACACACGTAGCTCAATCAATGCTTTGGTCAATGCATTAACCTGGTCAGAAAATTCACCCGATAAAGATCGAAGTGCTGAACGAGCCGACTGCTCAGAACTGGCATCAATCAAATCAGCCACTGCCTCAGCCTGTAATAAATCCATCTTGCCATTAAGAAAAGCTCGTTTTGAAAACTCACCTGGTTCAGCGGCAATCGAGCCTAAGGCCATGGCTGATTCAAGCAAGGAACGCATTACTAAAATACCGCCATGCCCCTGAAATTCAAGCACATCTTCACCCGTGAATGAATTTGGCGCTGGGAAAAATAATGCCACACCTTTGTCGATTTCAACACCGTCTTGATTAAAAAATGAGCCATAATGCGCGTAACGAGGCTTCGGTACATGGCCAAGCATTTTTTTTGCAATTTCAATACAACGTGCGCCCGACACACGCACTATGCCAATGCCTCCTTGACCTGTACTACTTGCAAGCGCGCAAATGGTTGTTTCGTTATGACTCATCACAAGGACTCCGTTTAAAGTAATCCACCAAAAATTGGTCGAAACTCACGTTGTCTGAACGCTCAATCTCGGCTTGTTTTTCGCACGAAAACTGAGCTTGTTTATCTAAATAATTAAAGTGCTGTTGGTCAACTTCATGAGATAAAAAATCTCTCCTGTATTGCTTAGCAAACGAATTAATGTAATCAAAAAACCCTTGTGATCTGTCTTTCATCTGGCCAAGAGCAATGGCTGATGGCGTTAAATCCGGATTATTAATACGACGAGCAATATCATTAACGGCATTGCAGTGCTCTTTGCTTAGTAACTGCGCACAAGATTCAATTTTTTTACACAGGTCTTCACCGCATTTTTTAAGTAGTGTGCTTTGGCCTTGATGCATTAATTTTAAGCCTGGCTTGCGCCCTTCATGAGCTACCAGACGATCGTTATTATCAATTTCAAACTGCTCACGACTTGAAATAGCAGGCGAGAACTCTAATAAACAAAACAACATAAAGGCCTCTAAGAAATAAATTTGGTCCTTATCAATGCCTAAAGGAGACAATGGATTAATATCAATTGATCGAAGTTCAATATAATCAATGCCACTATCATTCAATGCATCTAACGGTTTTTTCCCCTCCTCTACTGACGGTTTCGGGCGAACAGAGGCATAATATTCGTTCTCAATTTGCAGAATATTGGTGTTTAATTGTTGATACTCCCCCCGATGCTTTAAACCAATGGCTTCATATTTACTGCATGAGGTTTGCATACCGGCTTTAAGACTATGAATGTAATGACTCAGAGAGTTATAATTGGCTTTAACGCCCGCCTCATCTTCAGCTAAATTTTGATACCCAATATCGCCCATACGCAAAGAGGTGGCGTAAGGCTTATACAAAGTAGAATCGTTAAATTCAACCAAGGAATGCTCGTGGTACCCTTGTAAAAATGACTTACAAACTGCAGATGAGGCACCAAACAAATAAGAAATAAGCCATCCATAACGCACCACATTTCGAGTAAGCCTCATGTAACCATCATCACTAAACGCTCTTAATGTTTCATTAGGTGCTAACAATAAACGGCACTGCTCCCAAAACTCTGTCGAAAATGAATAATTAAAATGAATACCAGCAATGGTTTGCATCACACTACCGTAACGATTTGCCAAACCATGACGATACACAGTTTTCATCATTCCTCTATTGGACGAACCGTACTGTGCAATAGGAATATAGGTTTCACCTCGAATCACACAAGGCATACTTGCTGGCCAAAAACTTTGATCTTTCGGCAAGTGTTGGTATAGATAATGTTGAGTCTTTGATAAAAAAGACAACATTTCATCTGCGCTGTGCATGGGTGGAGTTACCAACTCAATCAATGATTCAGAAAAATCCGTGGTAATGTTTGGATGCGTGAGCGCACACCCAAATGCACTAGGGTGTGGCGCCTGGGAAATGCCGCCTTTTCTAGACACTCTGAGCCCTTCTTTTTCAATGCCCATCAAATTACCTTTGAGCAGTGCGCTGTATGGTTTGAGTATCTGGATTTTATCCGTTAAGTTCAAATGTGTACCTAATGCTAAAATACTGCTATTTTACCATCCACGATATCAATGAAAACAATCAAGGCCGTTGTTGGCGTTTTACATAATTCCAAAGGGCAATTACTCATTGCTAAACGTCAAGACCATCAGTTCATGCCTGGATTTTGGGAGCTTCCTGGCGGAAAAATTGAGAACGGAGAGTCATTAGAACAAGCCATGATTCGAGAACTGAATGAAGAGCTTAACGTTCAAGTCATAGAACTCAGTATGAATCAAAGCATGCGCCATCAATACAAAGATAGAATGGTTGAATTAAACATTTATAATATCGATGAGTATAAAAATTCACCCATTGGCGCCGAAGGGCAAGAGATTAACTGGGTAAATATTGATGAATTAACAAATTATGAATTATTACCAACCATGAAAGCATTTTACAACTCAGTCGTATTGCCAAATAAATACTGGATTACCCCATCAAGCAACCATCAAAGCGATGAATGGATAAACAAGTTTGAACAAAAACTAACTTCAGACATAACTTTAATCCAACTTCGCAGTAAAACTCCGCTTGACGTTTCGTTTGTCAAAAGTCTTCACCACCAATGCCAACAAAATAACGTCAAACTACTATTAAACACTCCCAATAAAACTTTTGATGAAAGTTATTGTGACGGCTGGCACATTACCACCAATGAAATGTTCAAACTGGATTCAAGACCTTGCGCTGACGACAAACTACTTGGTGCTTCAACTCATAATCTAGACGAGGCGCTCAAGGCACAAAAAATCGGTGTAGATTTTGTCGTCATTTCGCCAGTGCAAGCCACACAAACCCACCCAGATACCGTTCCAATTGGCTGGGAGAAAGCCAAACAAGTCGTCGATCAGCTCAACATTCCTGTGTATTTTCTGGGCGGCATGGGTTTAGATGATTTAGATGAAACTCTAAAAATTGGCGCTCAAGGCATTGCTGGAGTGAGTGCTTTTTGATTACTTAATTAACACAGTAAAACAGCGATTTCCTTCCAATCGATAAACATCAAAATCTCTATCAATAGTAGCAATCGTATCAATGCGTAATTTGTTTGCCAAAAACACCAAACAAGCATCAGCAAAATTCATTGGCAGATCTGCATATTTGAGCGTTAAAGCCTGAATTGTCGCAAAGTCATTCGCAACAATTGGCTCAATTCTAAGGCCACCAGCATGTGCCCAACCTAAAAAATCCACCTGTACATTAGTATTAAAATCTAGCAAATGTAGGGTTTCAGTAATAGAGGCAATCGTTGTTACAAGCTCATATTGATTATTTTTTATAAATTCAACACTGGCTTTATGGTACTTATCATTGCCATTAAATAATGCAATCAACGGGCCAGAATCGATCAAAATTCTTTTCACGTTTTTGCCGATATCTTAGATTTTATGAGTATTTTTCTATTTTGAGATAGATCTGAATTTTCACTTTCATACTTACCAAACAGCTCTTTTCCCAATTGCCACGGGCTTAGCTTAGGTGTATTTTTTACAAACTCGACCAAACTCCTTCTCACCAACTCAGATTTGCTGACATGCATATTTTTAGCAACAATACCAACCTTAGCCTCTAATTCACTATCTAAACGCACCGTAAGCATAATATTTCCTTAAAAATCAAATGTAATACATATTGTAATGCATTAATTTTTAATGTCAAATTTTTCTACATCTCAGATGCTCGGCTTAGCTGGCATCAGTTAAGTGTTGCGTCACCTTAATTCATTGCATATGATGCCAATTCATTTCTGATAATTCTTTCGCTATTTACTTGCTCAAGGTGGTAATCCATAATCATCTCAACCACGTTTTTTAATTCAACAATAGCCTCTTGCTTTGAATAAGCAAAAGCAAATAAATTAGGATGCCCCTCTACTTTAGCTAGATATCCGTCGCCGTCTTTTTCAATTGTTGTTTGCATGATGTTTTCTCAAAATATTTGTTTGCCCAATGGGCATATTATGCCTTAATGCCAATCAAGGCAAATTTACTGGCAATCAAGAGTATTGATTAAATAATGTCCAAAAAAAATATTACTAAGCTCTGGCTAAAGTCAATACATCACAAGACTCAACACCTGCTTTAAGTACGGTTTTTGCTAGCTCATTTAAACTGGAACCTGTGGTCATAATGTCATCCACCAACAATACATTACTATAGTTCATGGGCTGTGCGCTAAATGCACCTTTGATTTCAACTTTTCGCTCTTCCAAATTAAGTGATGAAAGTGGCTTTGTTGCTTTAATACGCTTAACACTACTAATATCAATGAGTACATTGGTGTTTTTGGCAATGATTCTTAACAGTTCGTGGGTTTGGTTGTAGCCACGCTCTTTAAGCCTTTTACTGCTTAAAGGCAGGGGGATAATTGCATTATAATCACCTTTTTCTCCAATAATTGAAGTGTATAAATCAAACAATTGATGCGCAAAATAGTCGCCAATGCACAATTGATGGTCAAACTTAAATTGTTTGATTAACTGCGCACAAGAATCAGAATAGTCGTACAAAGTATAAGCCCTAGAAAAGTTGGGTGCATGAGACAAACACGAACCGCAAAAACTCAAACCTGATGAAAGTTTAGTGGCGCATGATAAACAACGATTACTGGTATCTATAAGGCCAGATTCACACTGTTTACACACACAAAATTCAGCACTCTCAAGGCACAATACGCATGATTGCTTGGGCAGTAATTTGACTACCCTCTGGTAAATACCCATGTCAACTCATCAGACATATCTTGTCTAAATTTATAATCTTCAACGTTAAAATTCTTTAAATCATCCGACTTAGTAATTCTATTTTTAATCATGTAATTGACCATTAAACCACGGGCACGTTTGGCATAAATACCGATGATTTTATACGTGTCACCTTTAAGCTCTTTAAAGGCAATATTGATAATTTTAGCGTTCAATGATTTTTTATCAATGCCCTTAAAATATTCATTTGAAGCCAAGTTGATAATAACGCTTGACTCATCTTCATTAAGTATTTGGGAGATTTTATCTCTCCAAAATTCGTACAGATTTTTGCCTTTATCATTCTCAAGTCGAGTACCCATTTCCAGACGATAAGGCTGGATTAAATCCAGCGGTCTAATCACACCATACAAACCCGAAAGCATACGTACACAGCTCTGTGCAAAATCCAGATCTTGACTTGATAGGCTCGGTGCATCAATACCGTTATAAACATCGCCTTTAAATGCCAACAAAGCTTGTTTTGCATTAGTGAGTGTGAATGGCGTTGAAAATGTTTGAAATCGGTCAAAATTAAGTTTCGATAACTTATCACTAATTGACATCAGTGAAGCAATCTCACTCTGGGTTTTCGTTTTTAATAGATCGATCAATATTTGAGATTGTTCAATTTGACGCGTCTTAGTAAAGACATCAACATTACTTGATGAAAAATCTTGAGTTTTTGAAGGAGAAATAACGGCTAGCATAAGTGAATATTGTAAAACTATTAAAAAGCATTCTACCTTAATGTTATTAACAAAAACACCACTAAAGGCGTGTATTTGAGCATTAAAAGATACATCTTTTACATTATAATTAAGAGATTTTTTGTGACTTTTTTACACGCGCTACCCTAATGAAAGAACAACGACTACACTTACCTAAACCGCACGGGCTTTATCACCCAAACAATGAACACGAGAATTGTGGTGTTGGTTTTATTGCTCACATCAAAAGAAAGTCATCACATCAAATTACCACTGATGCATTAGAAATGTTGTCACGCATGGATCACCGCGGTGGTTGTGGTTGTGAGTCAAACACGGGCGATGGCGCAGGCATATTAACAAACATCCCGCACGATTTTTTTGCAAAAGAAATTAAAACTCTGTTTGATGTTGAGGTTAAACAAGGTCAGTACGGTGTGGGCAACATCTTCCTACCGCAAGACGATGCACAGAGAACGCATTGCATAAATTTATTAGAAAAGGCCATCGAAAACGAAGGTCAAATGCTCATTGGTTGGCGCGATGTGCCAATTGACGTGATTAAAGCGGATGTTGGGGACACGGCTAGAAAATCTCAACCAGTTATTAAACAACTGATTATTGCCAGTGCAGATGGTATCGATAATGCCGCTTTTGAGCGAGCGCTATTTATTATTAGAAAACAGGTCTCACACGACGTTCGTGCCGACGAATCACTGTCTCAAGCGTTATTGTTCTACGTGTGTAGTCTGTCCACCAGTGTTATTGTGTATAAAGGCATGCTGATGGGATCACAAGTACTTGATTTTTATTCAGATTTATCAAATCCTGAGTATTCAACTTACTTGGCCATGGTGCACTCTCGCTTTTCAACCAATACTTTCCCATCTTGGGACAGGGCTCAGCCTTGTCGCTACATGTCTCACAATGGTGAAATCAACACTCGCCAAGGCAACTATAACTGGATGAGAGCGCGTGAAGGCGCTCTAGAAAGCGATTTATTTAAAGATGATTTGCACAAAACACTGCCGGTGATTGAGACTGAAGTTTCTGACTCGGGTAGTTTTGACAACGTCTTAGAATTTTTAATGATGAACGGCCGCTCATTACAAGAATCGATACTGATGATGGTGCCAGAAGCTTGGCAGAATGACGACAACATGAGCCCTTCTAGAAAAGCATTTTATGAATATTTTTCTAACATGATGGAGCCGTGGGATGGTCCGGCCTCTATCGCCTTTACCGATGGCCGTTATATTGGTGCAGTGCTTGATCGTAACGGTCTGCGTCCATCTCGCTACTACTTGACTCATGATGATCGTGTCATCATGGCGAGTGAAGTTGGCGTGGTTGATGTTGCCACTGATCAGGTTAAAACTAAAGGCAGACTGCGCCCTGGAAAAATGTTTTTGGTTGATTTTGACAAAGGAGTTCTTATTGACGACGGCGCCATTAAAGACGATTTTGCCGCACAAAATCCTTATCAAAACTGGCTGAGTGATCAGCAGATTAATTTGTCAGAACTTAACTGTGAAAAAGAAGTGCACGGTTTTTATCCAGAGACACTGATTCACCGCTTAAAGGCTTTTGGTTATGGCACTGAAACTCTACAATTTATGCTGTTGCCTTTGGTCAGTGAGCTTAGAGATCCAGTTGGTTCAATGGGCAACGATTCAGCGCTTGCGTGTTTGAGCGACCAGTCTCGCATTATTTATGATTATTTCAAGCAACTGTTTGCACAAGTTACTAACCCAGCAATTGACTCCATTCGTGAAGAAGTAGTAATGTCACTGCGTTGTTCTATTGGCCCTGAAGGCAACTTGCTGAGTAACAAGGCGGAAAACGCACATCGTTTGGTTATTGACCATCCGATTCTAACCAATGAAGAAACTGCTGCACTTAGGCACTGCAACCACCGTGGTTGGACCAGCAAAACCATTGACATCACTTACGATGTTAATGAAGGCAAGAAAACCTCTGAACTGTTGGATGATATTTGTAAACAAGGATCGCAAGCCATAAAAGACGGGCACTCTTTGGTAATTTTATCAGATCGCAACGTGGGTGAAAACCGTACTGCTGTCAGTGCGCTGCTGGCCTCTTCAGCGCTACATCGCTATTTAATCGCCAGCCATGAGCGTACACAAGTTGGCATCATTGTCGAAACTGGTGAAGCCAGAGAAGTACATCATTTCTGTTTATTAACTGGGTTTGGTGCCGATGCTATTAACCCATACCTTGCATTTGAGGCGCTGTGGCAAGCACGACTCGATGATATGATTGATATCGAAAGTGATGATGTAATCATACAGGCTTACCGCAAAGGTGTTGGCAAAGGCATGCTTAAAGTCATGGCCAAAATGGGCATCTCAACACTTGAATCTTATAAAGGTGCACAAATATTTGAGGCCGTCGGTCTAGCGCCAGAAGTCATGGAAAAATGCTTTTTCGAAACAGCCAGTCGCATCAAAGGTGTGGGTTTTGACGTACTGCAAGAAGAAGTTGAAAAACTCCATCATCGTGCTTATCAAACCAATGATCTTGATAATTTAGGACATTACCATTGGCGCAGTGGTGGTGAAAAACACATGTGGGATCCACAAGCCATTTCCAACTTGCAATTAGCAGCTCGTAATAATGATGAAACTGCTTATTGGGCATTCTCTAAACACGCCAACGAAGAAGGCACTCGTAACTGCACACTGCGTGGCTTAATGTCGTTCAAGCAAGGCAACCCAATTTCAATTGACGAAGTTGAGGACATTAAAGAAATTGTTAAACGCTTTGCCACAGGTGCAATGAGTTTTGGCTCAATTTCTGCTGAGTCTCATGAATCACTGGCCATTGCCATGAACCGACTGGGTGGTAAATCCAACACTGGCGAAGGCGGAGAAGACTCTAAACGTTGGACACCAGATGCAAACGGTGATTCGCGCCGAAGTGCGATTAAACAGGTTGCCTCTGGTCGTTTTGGTGTCACCATTGACTATCTTAATAACGCCGATGAAATTCAAATTAAAGTATCGCAAGGTGCAAAACCGGGAGAAGGCGGGGAATTACCTGGTTCAAAAGTGGATGAAGGCATTGCCAAAACCCGCCATTCAACGCCGGGTGTGGGCTTAATTTCACCACCACCGCACCATGATATATATTCCATTGAAGATTTGTCACAACTAATTTTTGATCTAAAGCGCTCTAATCCTGAAGCACGTATTAGCGTAAAACTGGTAGCAGAAATAGGCGTTGGCACTATTGCTGCGGGTGTGACTAAAGCAAAATCTGATCACATTGTGATTGCTGGTCACGATGGTGGTACCGGTGCATCGCCACTAACCTCTATCAAGCATGCAGGCTTACCGTGGGAATTAGGATTAGCCGAAACTCATCAAACACTGGTCATGAATGATTTGCGCTCACGCGTAGTGATTCAAACTGATGGCCAACTAAAAACGGGGCGTGATGTAGCCATTGGTATTTTACTGGGTGCCGAAGAGTTTGGTTTTTCAACTGCTCCTCTGATCACCATGGGTTGCATCATGATGCGCAAATGTCATCTAAATACATGCCCAGTTGGCATTGCCACGCAAGACAAAGAATTGCGCAAAAAATTCACCGGAAAGCCAGAACACGTTGTCAACTATCTGTTCATGGTGGCTAAAGAATTACGCATGATTATGGCTGAGCTTGGCTTTAAAACTGTCAATGAGATGATCGGTCGAGTTGATATGCTCGAAATGGATAAGGCTATCCAACACTGGAAGAAAGATTCCATTAATTTAGATGCTTTATTAACTCCGGCTCAAAAACCAAACAAGGATACTTGTGTTTATCAAAATATTACGCAAGATCATCAGTTGGAATTACAACTGGATAACTCGTTGATTAAACAATCCAAATTGGCCATTGAAGACAATGAAAAAGTTAAGTTTGATTCATTAATCACTAATGTTGATCGCGCCGTTGGGGCAATGTTGTCTTCGCACATTGTTAAAAAACGTGGCAACAACGACTTAAGCGATGGATCTATTCACGTGAACTTTAAAGGGTCTGCCGGTCAATCTCTGGGTGCTTTCTTGGCTAAAGGAGTTATTTTAGAAGTTGAAGGCGACGCTAATGACTACGTTGGTAAGGGCTTATCTGGTGGTCGAGTCATTGTTTATCCGCCAAAGAACTCTACCTTTGATGCACAAGATGAAATCATTGCGGGTAATGTTTGTGGTTATGGTGCAACGGGTGGTGAAATTTATCTGTCCGGTCGTGTCGCCGAGCGTTTTTGTGTGCGCAACTCGGGTGTAGTCGCTGTGGTTGAAGGCGTGGGCGATCATGGTTGTGAATACATGACTGGCGGTCGTGCAATTATTTTAGGCGAGGTAGGTCGTAACTTTGGTGCGGGTATGAGTGGTGGTATTGCTTATGTCTATAACCCTAACAAAACTTTTGAATCGCTGTGCAACCCCGTCATGATCGACCTTGACCCTATGGATGATGAGGCACAAAAAGAACTACAGAAATACGTATTAAACCATGCTCAATACACAGGCTCTGCTGTGGCACAAAACATTCTTGACAATTGGAATGAGGAGCTTCATCATTTTGTCAAAGTCATGCCTAAAGATTTTAAACGAGTTCTAGCTGAAAGAGCAAAATAGCGCCATCAACGAATACATTGATTAAATAGGAATTGCATCGATCACATCAGCGGTGTCATCAATAGCCTCGTCAATGCCTTCTCCTACAACAGGAATAACAGAAATAATTGCGCCGCCAACCCTCATGGGCACTGTCACTACCTTAGTTAATACGCAACTTGATAACAACAGCATGGCAAACAATAACGACATTAATCTCAACACAACTAAATCCTGTCTAAAATTGTAAAATGATACGTGTACTGATTTTTTTCATCAGCCGTGTGCGACTCTCGACTCACTTCGCTAAATTTACCGCGATCAAATTTTGGAAAATGAGCATCGCCTTGATACTCGCCCTCAATTTGAGTAATGTAGAGTCGATCCACACTGGGTAACATTTGCTCATAAAAAGAAGCGCCTCCCATCACCATGACCTCGCTGTCGTCTTTAGCCAGCTTTAAAGCAGCATCAATACTGCTCACCACCTCACAACCATCAGCTTTAAAATTAGTATTACGACTCACAATTACATTGCGACGATTAGGCAGCGGTCTACCAATAGACTCGTAAGTTTTACGGCCCATGAGTACCGTTTTTCCAGTGGTAACTTTTTTAAAATAACCCAAATCAGCGGGTAAATGCCAAGGCAAAGCATTATTTTTGCCAATCAACTGGTTATCGTCCATGGCAACGATGATGGATAATCGCATGAGAGAGGCTTCAAGTAAAGTAAAATGTAACTATTTTACAAACATCATCACTCATAGTGTCGTTAATTCTTGCTTCATCGTCGCCTTTTAGAAAAGAATTGCTAACCAAACTTGGTTTGGAGTTCTCAACGCATGCGCCTGATATTAATGAATCGCAACAACCAGGTGAAACGCCTGAGCAATTAGTGCATCGCCTCAGTCAAGAAAAAGCACGCGAAGTGGCAAAAACTAAAAGCGGATTAATCATCGCCTCAGATCAAGTAGCCACTTTAGCCGGTGGAATGAATTCCAAAGATAAAATTCTGACCAAGCCACTCACTCATGAAAATGGTTTCAAACAACTGCAACAAAGTTCTGGTAATACGGTTACTTTTCTTACTGGTTTAACACTTTTAAATACAAATACCGGCAATATACAGACAATTGTGGAAACTTTTAAAGTGGTTTTTAAAACATTAACAGACACTCAAATTAATCATTATCTTAAAAAAGAACAACCTTATAACTGTGCCGGTAGCTTTAAATCTGAGGCATTGGGCATTGGCTTATTTGAGCGATTAGAAGGCGATGATCCAAATGCTCTGATTGGACTGCCTTTGATTCAACTCATTAAAATGCTGGAAAATGAAGGCGTTGATATTCTAACCAGCTAAGATGCCTCACCTCTATTCGCAGGATGCGCACACCTTTCAGTTAGGACAAAAAATATATTGGGGATCACTGTACGGTAGCGCTCAAGCCTTAGCGCTCATCGAATACGTCAGCGCTCAACAGCAAGTTGTACTGCTAATTGCCAATGACATTGGCCATTACAACCACTTGTACAAGGCGCTTAATTTTTATAATAATGATTTAGACATACTCAGATTTGACAATTGGGAAGTGCTTGCTTTTGACCATTTTTCACCGCATCCTGACATTACCTCCAACCGACTTACGACCCTATCAAAACTGCAAGACCTAAAACAAGGGATTGTAATTACTACTTTGGAGTCGCTGTCTCAACACCTATGCCCGTTAGAATTCAGCAAAAAATACAGCTTTAGTCTGGAATCTGGTGATGAATTAGAGATGCATAATTTTAGTGAAAAATTACTAAAGATTGGCTACCATCGTGTTACTACGGTAATGGAACACGGCGAATTTAACATCAAAGGTTCACTGGTTGACCTGTACCCCATGGGTGCCAAATCTCCCTACCGCATTGATTTATTTGACCAAGAAATAGAGTCCATCAGAACGTTTGATCCCTCAACACAACGCTCCATTGAATTAATTGATCAAATCTCACTCTTGCCCGCTAGAGAGTTCGCAACGGATACAACCAGCATTGAAGTTTTTAAGAAAAATTACTTAAAAGCTTTTAATAATACTGATGATTTTATTTTCACTGAAGTGAGCGAATCTCGATTACCGAGTGGTATTGAGTTTTATTTATCGTTGTTTTTTAATCACACCAATACTCTCTTTGACTATTTACCGCACAATACTGTTGTTGCCACTAATCAGGGATTCAGTACTCTGGTTGACCAAACTTATGGCGATCTGCACACAAGACACAAAAATGCAAAAAGTAACTTAGACAGGCTGCCACTGGATTTTGATCAAGTTTTTTTAAACAAAGATCAACTCTTTGGTGAAATCAAACAGCGACAACAATTACTGGTTGGCAATTCAAAATTAGAAAACAATAAACACGGTATAAATTTTATTTCTAAACTATTGCCTCCGTTACGCATTGAGGCTCAGGCTAAAAATCCTTTGGCTAAATTTTTAAACTTTACTAAAAAATTTAAAGGCAGAATTCTCATTGTTTGCGAGTCTGAAGGCAGACAAAGCGTTCTCACTGATCTACTCAACAACCACCAGTTAACTCCTCTTAGTGTTAAGCACTGGCAAGACTTCAGCTCCTGCAAACAAACTCTTTGCATTACTAACGCTAACCTTAGCGAAGGTTTGTTAACGAACGACATTGCCATTGTCACTGAGGCTAATTTATTTGGTGCAGATGTGGTTAAACAGCAACGACGCCGACGCGCTAAACACAAGGACTTTGACGAGGCCATTAAAAGTTTGGTCGAGATTCAAATTGGCGATCCGATTGTTCATGAAAACTATGGTGTGGGTCGCTACTTAGGTTTAAAAACACAAACCTTTGATGCTCAAACACAAGACTTTCTGATGCTTGAGTATGCCAATGGCTCAAAACTAATGGTGCCAATGACTTCGCTTAATTTAATTTCGCGCTACTCTGGCGCATCTCCTGACAGCGCACCACTGCATAAACTTGGCACCAACCAATGGAGCAAGGCTAAGAAAAAAGCATCTGAAGCTTTGCATGACATTGCCGCCGAACTTTTAGAAATTTATGCCAAACGACAATCACAAACAGGGTTTGCTTTTCCAGAACCTACAGATTCTTACTCCTCATTTGTTGCCAGCTTTCCATTTGAAGAAACTCCAGACCAATTAAAAACCATGGAAGAAGTCTTGGCGGACATGCAATCAACCAAACCCATGGATCGCTTGGTGTGTGGTGATGTAGGCTTTGGTAAAACCGAAATCGCCATGCGAGCTGCCTTCATAGCGGTAGAGTCGGGCAAACAAGTAGCAATATTAGTACCCACTACGTTGTTGGCAAATCAGCACCATCAGTCGTTTGCAGATCGATTTATTAATTACCCAATTGAAATTTCTTCACTGTCTCGTTTTCAAACGCCTAAAGAGCAAAAACAAATTAAATTATTACTGCTTGAAGGAAAAATTGACATTATCATTGGCACGCACAAACTGATTCAAGGCAGCATTAAATACAAAAACCTTGGCCTAGTTATCATCGATGAAGAGCATCGGTTTGGAGTCAAACAAAAAGAAAGTCTAAAAAAATTCCGCGGACAAAGTGACATCTTAACCATGACCGCCACCCCGATTCCGCGCACGCTAAACATGGCGCTAGGTTCTTTGCGCGAACTTTCCATTATTGCCACGCCACCTCAAGGGCGCAGTGCTATTCAAACTTTTGTTAACGAATGGAACGACAACACTGTCAAAGAAGCTTGTTCACGAGAATTACACCGTGGTGGGCAAATATTCGTTTTGCATAATGACATCGACTCCATTGATAACATGGCACAAATACTTAAAGACCTGATGCCGAATATCCACGTACGCATTGCTCACGGGCAAATGCCTAGCAAAGAGCTTGAGCGTATTATGAGTGATTTTTATCACGGTCGTTTTCAAATCCTAGTGTGCACTACGATTATCGAAACGGGCATTGATATCCCCAATGCAAATACCATTATTATCAACAACGCACAAAACTTTGGTCTGGCACAACTGCACCAACTGCGTGGACGCGTTGGACGATCGCATCATAGGGCTTATGCATACTTAGTGATTAAATCGCATCAATCTCTGAGCAAAAACGCCAAAAAACGCCTTGATGCCATTGAGTCGTTAGAAGAATTAGGCGCAGGGTTTATGCTCGCTAATCACGACCTTGAAATTCGTGGTGCAGGTGACTTATTAGGTGATAATCAATCCGGAAAAATCAGTGAAATTGGTTTTAATCTGTACCACGATCTACTCAAACGCACCATTGATGCGATGCGTGCAGGCAGGCAAATCAATCCAGAAGACCCCATCAACCATGAAATCCAAATTGACACTGGCATTGCTTCAATTATTCCCGATACTTATTTGGTTGATGTGCACGAGCGTTTGGTATTGTACAAACGCATTGCCAGTGCAAAAGACAACAACGAGCTTAAAGACTTACAGATTGAAATGATTGACCGTTTTGGCTTATTGCCAGATGCAACTAAAAATCTATTTGCAGCCAGCAGCTTAAAACTTTTTTCGGAAAAAATCGGAATTGATAAAATTAGCATCTATGACGACAAGGCACACCTTGTTTTTAACAAGAAAACCACGGTTGAACCAATCAAAATCATCCATTTAATCCAAAAACAGCCAAAAACATACCAATTAAAGGGGCAGGATCAACTTATTTATCATGAAAGTATGCCTGGAGACATCAGGAGAATAGGGTTAGTAGAAAATTTACTAAAAAAGCTAAATTAGCTTATTTTTAACCATTAATGGTACAAAAACTTTAACGGCGATGTAAATGAACACAATGCCACCGATAACATCCCCCAGCAAGTAGGATTGAATAAAAACAACTGGATTAGAAATTGTTGCCTCATTAATTGGATAGATGAAGAATTTTGCCAATGTGCTTACCAATGAAGATAAAATCACCAAAAACACAATGTGAGCAAAGTTGACTTTTCCAGAGTCAAAAAAGTCCGATAAATGAAAAAATCTCATCATCATAATGGCAACAATCGGTGCCAAACTGCTGGACAATCTGCCTAACCAACTGAAAATAGAAACTGCATCAAAAGAACCCTTAAGAATAATGGTTGCCAATGCAAACCCAATAAAAACACCGAAAAATGTCTTAAAGCCAAACAACAGGTACGACAATATACTGGCACCGATTGGCAACCATAAGTAATTACCAATGGATAAATCCGCGTAATCAAAAGGAACAATGGCCATTCTGGCGATAAACACAGCTAAAAAAGCAAATACATTGTGCTGAATGAATTGCAAAATAAACGCCGTGCGAGGAAGTTGAAAACTTATAAACTCTTACTTGTTATAGCTCAACAACATTGAACGCCTATCAACACTTGACTGATTTGCATTGATCATTTTTTCATCCAGTAAAGTACCAACGGCTCTTTTAATGGTGGATAAAGAATATTTTAAAAAATATTGATCTTTAGTAATGGCAGTAATATTGGCATTTTCTGTGTGCATCACAAATTCCAGCACTGACTTTTCAACTTCTGATAATTTGTCGAAACCCAGTTCACGTTCGTAAGTATCTAGCGACCTTCTAAGTTCAAATAATTTTTCTAAAGCTTTCATTTTTTCTGTCCATTAAAGTTTAATAACAGATTTCATTATAACCAATTGAATTGCAGTTAATGTGCGAATCCAAGAAGCTCAAAATAAAGATTCTCCATAATTATCTTGATACAATTTTTCTATTTCATTCATATTAAAGCTGTGATTTTGTGTGCCCAAATGTGCAATTTTAATTGCTCCTAAAAGCCCAGCCAGTTGACCTGTAGTTTTCCAGTCCATGTTGTTCATAAGGCCGTACAACAATCCTGCACGATAAGCATCACCACAACCGGTCGGATCTTGAGTAGCGTCTGCTTTAGCCGGTGCAATGTTGATCACTTCACCAGACGAATAGATTTCAGAGCCTTCACCGCCCTTAGTAACAATAAATGCTTCTACTTTGGAGGCGAGGGTTGCTAAATCCAACTCAGTTTTATCTTGCAACATTTGTGACTCATAATCGTTCATGGCCACGTAAGTCGCTTGTTCAATAAAAGTAATCAGCTCCTCTCCTGAAAACATGGGCAGGCCCTGACCCGGATCAAAAATAAATGGAATTTGTGCCTCATGAAATTGTTGCGCGTGCTCAATCATGCCGTCACGTCCGTCGGGAGAAACGATGCCAATGTCAGCATTGCTCGCGTCACTTACTTTGTTTTGATGCGACTCGCCCATTGCGCCCGGATGAAAAGCGGTGATTTGATTGTCGTCCATATCGGTGGTAATGAATGCCTGCCCAGTGTACGCATCTTCAATCACTTTAATATGCGTGGTGTTCATGTGATGTCGCTCCATCCAACTAAGATACGGCGCAAAATCTTCACCTACGGTTGCCATGGGTATTGAGTTAGCTCCCAATAAATGCAAATTATAGGCGATGTTGCCTGCACAACCGCCAAACTCTTTGCGCATGGTTGGCACCAAAAATGACACATTAATCATGTGTACTTTATCTGGCAGAATGTGGTTTTTAAAATGATCGTGAAAAACCATAATGCTATCAAAGGCATACGATCCACAAATAAGTGCTGTTTTTGACATTTTTAACTTCTCCTAATAGTTTAAATCTTGTATTTTTATCTTAATTCTCCTGGCACTGGGAAGTGCACATCCTCTTTTACTCCACTCACTTCAACAACTTCAGTAGCACCCTTATCGAGCAAACAATCAACTACCTCTTGTACTAATACTTCGGGCGCTGAAGCACCGGCCGTTACGCCCACGGTTTCGACACCTTCAATCCACCCTACATCTATGTCATCGATGCCATCAATTAAATAGGCAGGTTTATTCATTTTTTTAGCAATTTCTTTAAGCCGATTTGAATTTGATGAATTATTTGACCCTAATACCAATAATACATCACAAGACTCCATTAAAGCTTTAACTGCGTCTTGTCGATTCTGTGTGGCGTAACAAATATCGTCTTTTTTAGGCGCTTGAATGTTGGGAAATTTTTCTTTTAACGCTTGTACAATTTTCTGGGTATCGTCCACTGACAAAGTAGTTTGCGTGGTATAGGAAATATCATCTGTTGAGATTTCTAAATTTTCAACGTCACTAACTGTTTCCACTAATTGCACCGTTTGATCGCCACTCGACTGCCCTAACGTTCCCTCTACTTCTGGATGGCCTTCGTGGCCAATCAGAATGACGTTGTGATTTTGTTTCTGCTTACGTGTTACCTCTTTGTGCACTTTCGTAACCAAAGGGCAAGTGGCGTCATAAATAATAGCACCAATGTCTTGCGCTTGTTTGCGCACGGCTTGTGACACACCGTGTGCACTAAAAATAACCACTTTCCCCCGTGGCACTTCATCAATTTCTTCAACAAAAATGGCGCCTTTGGATTTTAACTCATTAACAACGAACTTGTTATGCACAACCTCGTGGCGCACATAAATGGGGGCACCGTGTAATTCTAATGCGCGCTCTACCATTTCAATCGCGCGATCAACACCTGCGCAAAAACCACGTGGATTGGCCAGTAGAACTTTCATTCGATTTTTTCAAGTATTTCTACTTGAAATGAAACATCAGCACCTGCCAGTGGATGATTAAAATTAACGGTGATGTCGTTGCCATTGATTTTATCAATACAACCAACGTATGCGTCACCCGTAGGGGTTTCAAATTCAACTGCAGCATCAAGCTCAATCGTCATATCTT
>Ga0233429_1001780_pt1 | contig 24314 bp, 24 predicted proteins | sample SI_118_April2016_3_FD_179879 | JGI IMG/M metagenome (GOLD analysis project Ga0233429, IMG submission 179879) | Seawater microbial communities from Saanich Inlet, British Columbia, Canada - SI_118_April2016_135_MG | ecosystem: Environmental > Aquatic > Marine > Inlet | place: Canada: British...
CCGTGGGCAAGATTTGAAACTCCACATATGTGTGATTGATCGGCACGCCGGCGGAGGAATCCAGCATGGGGATGGCGAACAACTCGTCCCCCACTTCCGGGTCATACAAGCGCACCAAACGGGCGGAGTCCTTGGCGGGAATAAAGACCCGCGGTCCGTTCTTGTGAAACGGCTGGGCGACCGGCGAGAGCAAGGTTTTTGGCCCGCCCCGCGCCGGTGTCAATTTCAGCAGCCAGCGGCTGCCTGATCGTTGCATAGCGGGAAACAGCCCCGCGCGCACCTTCAGGCGCAGCACCGTGGCATGGTCATTGCGGATCTGGCTGGCACCGGAAATCCAATCATTGTCGGCCAGACGCCGACTGTCGACTTCCGAACGACGCCCGAACACGGCCCAGACATAACCCGAACGCTCGAACGCCACCGCCGGCACGGCCCGTTCCCAAGAGAACGTCAAGTGCAGATCATCGCCCTTTTCAGCTATGTCCACCTTTACGTCATGTAATTCGCCAATACCGACATCAGCCGTTTCTTGTGCTTTGTTGTCATTTCCGGATTGAGCCTTTTTTCCTTTCGCCAACAAAGACTTGGGGCCGCCCTTGGCGTGCTTGTCGGCCAGCTTCACGATTGCATCGATGCCATGATCCTGGGCGGCGCGTAACAAGGATTTGCCGGGCTCAGGCCTGGCCGGGCCAATATGCGCAAGGGCATCACCGCTATCCTTGGCGTCCTTGGCGTCCTTTGCGACTTTCTTGCTCTTTTTCGGTGCATAAATGTCCAGCACGATCTTGGTGCCGGCGCGGAAATGCCGGAACCGAACACCTTCCTTGGTGCGCAAATTTACCCGCGCGCCATCCTTATCAATGGCCGCCGCCGCGCCACGGATAAAACGGGGCGGGTCTTTTTGCAGTTCCGACAAATCGAATGTCGCCGGGCGTGCGAATGCAACACTCAGGCCCCCCTTGCTCAACACCACGGAGTAGCCGACATTGCGCCGCCAATCGAACACCAGGCGGCTTAGTTTGCCGTGTTCACCGGCCCGGATCAGTACCTTTTCCGTATAAGCCGGGCGGGCTTTCGCCTGTTTGGCGGGCGTCCTGGCGTCATTTGCTTTCGCCGCGGCCTTTTTTGCCGTCTTGCCGGATGATTGCTTCGCCGTCTTCGTGCCGCTCTTCTTCGAGGCGGCCGTTTTGGCCTTGATCACCAAGTCAAAAGCCAGCACACCATCAATGCGGCGGTGGCGCAGACGGACCGGGCGCAGCAATTTCATACTTACCGAATGGCCATCCTCGGAGATCGCTAAATCGGTAACATATCTGTACAGATGCCGGCTGGCAGCAGATAACTTCGCGGCCAAGGGTTTGGAAAAACGAATTTTCAGATGCGCACTGCCCAGATCCGTGGTGTAGGTCACGGGGGTCGGCCAATCGAACACAATCCTGGCAAATCCCTTGTGCACACAGGTTACATAACGCTCTCCCGACAAATGGCCATGGAACGCCAGATGGAGGTTATCGCCAATAATCTGGCCAATATGAACTCCACCGGATACAAGACGGAAAGCGTCCTGTTCGAGGAATATCTGGAAACCACGCCCGAAGGCGATAGCATCTCCTATGTGCGGGACTATGGTACTTCGCGCGATCTGGCCGAGGGTGAGTTCACACCAACCGAAAATCCAATGGATATCGCCATCACCAAGGGCGGTTATCTATCTGTTCAAACGGATACGGGCCTATTCTATTCGCGTAACGGTAATCTGCGCCTGGATGCCGAGGGACAATTGGTGACCGATGAAGGTTTCCCCATCCTGGATGAAAAGGGTCAGCCGATCGTCGTGGCGCCTGAGGATACCACCTTCGAAATTGCCTCTGACGGCACCATTTCCAACAGTCTGGGCCCATTGACCAGGCTGGCGATCTTCAGCTTCGAAAATGAGCAGAATTTGAGCCCGGTCGGCGCCGGTCTCTATCAAACGGAAGATACGCCAATTGAACCCGAGGGCATCTCGGTGTTGCAGGGCATGCTGGAAACCTCCAACGTTTTGCCGATTAAAGAGATCACAAAGATGATTGACCTGTCGCGGTCATATCAATCCACGGCCAATCTGATGCAGGAAGATGCCGATCTGCTGACGGAAGCCATTGAATCATTGGGCCGGGTCTAGAGCGATTTTCAAGTCGCAAGACGCCAAGCCAGATTAATTCGTTAGATGTTTCGTTATAAGGACGACTAAAAATGAGAAGTTTAAGCATTGCAGCGACCGGCATGTTGGCCCAACAGCTCAACGTCGAAGTCATTTCCAATAATATCGCCAATATGAATACCACTGGTTTTCGCCGCCAGCGCGCCGAGTTTCAGGATCTGCTGTACCAGAACCTGCGCCGCAGCGGCACCCAGTCATCGGATACCGGCACCGTGGTTCCCGCTGGCGTCGAGGTTGGCACCGGCGTCAAGACCTCCGCCGTCTACCGCATCTCCGAACAGGGCAATCTGCAAAGCACCGATAACACCTATGACGTGGCCATTCAGGGCAAGGGCTTCTTCCGGGTGACCTTGCCCAGCGGCGAGGATGCCTATACCCGCGCCGGTTCGTTCCAGGTCAGTGCCGATGGCCAGCTGGTTACCGCCGACGGCTATGTGGTGGCACCGGGGATCACCATTCCCACCGATGCCATTGACGTCAGCATCAACAATAACGGCGAAGTCTCTGTCAAGGTGGACGGTACCGTCGCCCCCAGCGTGGTTGGCCAGTTTGAAATGGCCATCTTCTTCAATGACGCCGGACTGGAAGCCAAGGGCGGCAACCTGTTCATGGAAACACCGGCGTCGGGCACGGCAGCCGCGGGCGTTCCGGGCAGCCCGGGTTATGGCTCTGTATTGCAAGGTTTCTTGGAGACCTCCAATGTCAACCCCGTAGCCGAGATCACCTCATTGATCACAGCGCAACGGGCATACGAAATGAATTCCCGTGTCATCACCGCGTCAGACGAGATGCTGCGGACCATGGCCAACCTGAGGTAGGAGCGGTTACGTGAAACAGGTAATCTCAATCATCATATTCCTGGCGGCCCTGTCATTTACCCAGGCCGCCCAGGGCCAGGCGCAACTACGCGCCCAGGCAACCGTGGATGGCGATATTGTGACCCTGGGCGATCTATTCACGGGTATCGGCGAACTGGCTGTTCAGGAAGTCGGTCCCGCGCCGACGCCTGGGCGCAGTGCCACCTACAAGGCCAGCCATCTGATTGCCATCGCCCGTTCCCATGGCCTGGAATGGCGCCCCAAGGGCAGCAGCAGCCGGTTGGTTGTCAGCCGCGGCGGCGCGACCATCGACGAAGGCGAAGTCGTCGAACTGCTGCGCCGTGAATTCCGCCAACAAGGCGCGGTCGGCCGCATCAAGGTTCGCCTTAACCGCCTGCGCGACAGCGTCCTGCGGCCGCATAAGGCTGGTGGATTGCGCATTGATGATCTGACTTATGACAGTGATGGCGGTGCCTTTAGCGCCTATATCCGCAGCGAGATTTCCGAACATGAGGCCCAGCGCCTACTGCTCCGTGGCCGGGTCAAATTCGTGGCCAAGGTGCCGGTGCTTACCCGCAACATCCGAAAGGGCAAGCAGATTAGCAGTTCGGACCTGAAATGGGCGGAGGTCAGCCTGCGCCTGCTGGGCGACCAGTCGATCGAAACCTTCGATCAGATCATAGGTCTGGCCGCCAACCGCAATCTGCGCCAGAACCAATCCCTTAAGCCTTCGGATCTGCGCACCCCGATCATGATCCCCAAGGGCACGATGGTCACGGTCAGTCTAAAAGCCGGTGGTATTAGCCTGACCGGTAGCGGCCGGGCCTTGGAAGACGGCTCGCACGGCGAGACCATTCAGATCATGAATTTACAAAGCAAACGGACACTGGAAGCCAGTGTTATCGCCCCCTCCCATGTAAGCGTAGAGCTGCGCCGGCAAGTCGCCGTGGCCATAACCGTGAACAGGTAATGGAGTATCAAATCATGGCCAAATCAAAGCAGAAATCAAATTCACTTCGTTTAGCCGCATTCGCGGCAGCAGCCCTGCTTCTTGGCGCTTGCAATGTGGTTGACCGCGTCGTCGGCATCGGCGGCGAGCCGAAAATGAGCCAGATCGTCAATCCGGTACAGGCGCGGAAATATCAGCCGGTTGTCTTGCCCATGCCGCGTGAGCGCCATGCCCTGCACGAGCCTAATTCTCTATGGCGGCCCGGCGCGCGAGCCTTTTTCAAGGATCAACGGGCCTCACAAATCGGCGACATTCTAACCGTCAACATTACGATTGAAGATGAAGCCACGCTGGACAATGAAACCTCCCGCACCCGCGACAGTGCGGAAGATTCGGACATCACCAATTTACTCGGCTATGAAGGGGCACTTGGCAAGATTCTGCCCGAGGCCGCAACGGCGGCCAGCCTGGCCAGCCTCGGCTCCAAATCGAGCGCCACGGGCACCGGCTCCATCAGCCGCAGTGAATCCGTCAGCCTCGTCGTCGCTGCCATCGTCACCCAGATCCTGCCCAACGGAAACATGGTGATCTCGGGCACTCAGGAGGTCCGGGTCAACTATGAAAAACGCCTATTGACCATTACCGGCGTGGTGCGCCCGGAGGATATCTCCGCCACCAATATCGTCAAGCATACCCAGATCGCGGAAGCCCGCATCGCCTACGGCGGCGCCGGCATCCTCTCGCAAGTGCAACAGCCGCGCTATGGCCAGCAATTGTTCGACATCATCTACCCCTTCTGATCAAACCAGCCAGGGGCGCAAAAGGAAGGGGCCGATCCAAGGATCGGCCCCATTTCTTTGCCTGCTGTCAGGTTGCGGACCCATTTCGACGAAACTGGCCGCCGCCCGAAACTTATTCGTCGCGGTAAACCCGCTCTCGACGCTCGTGGCGCTCTTGCGCCTCGATGGACAAGGTGGCAATGGGACGGGCTTCCAACCGTTTCAGACCAATCGGCTCACCCGTATCATCGCAATAACCATAGGACCCATCTTCGATCCGCTCCAAGGCGGCATTGATCTTTGTCACCAATTTGCGCTGGCGGTCGCGGGTCCGCAGTTCGATGGACCGTTCCGACTCCGTCGTCGCCCGGTCTGCGATATCAGGCGCTTGGCCGTCATCATCCTGCAGGTTTTGAATGGTACCCTGAGCATCGCGTAATATTTCATCACGCCAGCCCCGCAAGCGTTGGCGAAAAAACTGCTGTTGTCTGACGCCCATGAATTTTTCTTTTTCGGTGGGCTTATAATTGGAGGGAAGACTGACTTCCGACATGAAGCGACCTCGAAGGCTGTTAAGATTTCGAACGGGCGGAATATAGCCATCTCGGCCGGTTGCATCAAGAAACCTTAATGAAAAAATTTCATTTGCCTGAAAACCGCAGGTTTATTCCCGCAAAAGCGGATTAATTGGCTAGTTTCTGCGGCTTTCAGTCATCTCTATCTTAGCCAACTCGACCGCAGCGCGCAATTCTATATCAGCAATAATATGATCAAGTTGTGGATCGGCATAGCCACCGGGACGCTCTCGCAATAATTTCACCAATCGTTGCAAACGTTGCCGGGGCACGCTGCCAGTTAGAAGGCCAAGGCGCAGTTGGTCCAACTCGTCGAGGATATCGTTACTTCTATGCACGGCCTGGCGGCGCTGTTCCGTTGCATCAGGCATTTCCTGCAATGCCAACAGGGTGCCGACACCAGCCACCGCGCCTGCCGCCCCTGTCGGGCCGGCCGCCTCCGCCGCCTCGCCGCTATCAACGCGAAAGATCGCGTCGCCGCCCTGGCCGCCTTTGCGTTCGGCACGGCGCGTCGCGGCGGAGCGAATGGATCCAGGGCCCGATATTTTCATAGTCTAAACAATCCTTCCGGTCGGCCGGAGCCTTCCCAGTACCCTTTACCATGATCACTTGGCATTAAGACTTCGTTAAGCCTGCCCAGACAACAGCGGGTGCGGCCGTGGGCACAACGCCAGCCCCGACGCCCGGCCCCCCGACGCCCGGCAGGGGCAGAAACTTCACGGCAGAAAGAGCGCCGCGGTAGGCAAAAATTACCGTCAAAACCCTGCCAATCTCCCCGAAAACTCCCAAACCATTGATTTTGAAGAGATAAATTTTTCTTAGGAATTGGCATGAATTTCGCATGTATTGGGGTGGACGCGGCAAGATCGCGACCGGAGTTAAGTTAGCAATTTCAGTTAGATTGAGAGCGCACGGGTCGCGGCAGGAATGAAAACGAAGCAAAAAAACAACACGCAACGATCCGCCGCTCCCTGGCTGGGCGCTATTCTAGGGCTGGCCGGTTTGCTGTTTGGCGCCGCCCTGAACCCCGCCAGCGCAGCATCCCGCATCAAGGATATCGCCGATTTCCAAGGCATTCGCGACAACTTACTGATTGGTTACGGCCTTGTCGTCGGCCTGAACGGTACCGGCGACAGCCTGCGCAACGCACCGTTTACGAAACAAAGCCTGGAAGCCATGTTGGAGCGCCTGGGCGTCAACACCCGCGATGCCAGCCTGAATACCAAGAACGTGGCCGCCGTGATGGTCACCGCCAGCCTGCGCCCGTTTGCCCGCGTCGGCACCCGCATGGACGTGGTGGTCTCGACCATGGGTGATAGTTCCAATTTGCAAGGCGGCATGTTGCTGGTCACGCCGCTGCTGGGCGCCGACGGTGAAGTTTACGCCGTGGCTCAGGGTCCGGTAGCGATCGGCGGCTTTGTCGCCAAGGGCGAGGCCGGCACCGTAACCCAGGGCGTCCCCACGGGCGGCCGGATATCCAACGGTTCCATAATCGAGCGCGAGGTGCCTTTTGATCTGGCCTCGCTCGAGACCTCTTCCATTGCCCTGCGCAATCCCGATTTAACCACCGCCCGCCGCGTCGCCCAGGCCGTCAACGCCCATTTTGGCCGTCCCGTGGCCCGGGCCATGGATTCGACGACCATTGATCTGGTTCCCGGTGAGGATTTCAAAGGCCGGATGTTTGATATGATGGTCGAAATCGAGCAATTGGTGGTCGAGCCCGATCAGACCGCCCGCGTCGTGATCGACGAAGCCTCGGGCATCATCGTCATGGGCGGCGGCGTCCGGGTCAACGAAGTCGCCGTGGCACAGGGCAACCTGACTGTTCGGGTCACGGAAAGTGAGCAGGTCTCGCAGCCTGGTGCCCTGGCTTCCGCCGGCAGCACCGAAAAAGTTGATCGTTCAGATATCGAAATCGATGACGGCAGTGACAAGCGCCTGACCATGCTGAAGCCGGGTGTCAACCTGCGCGATCTGGTCGATGGCCTGAATGCCCTTGGGGTCGGTCCCCGCGACTTGATCGCAATATTGCAAACCATCAAGGCCGCGGGCGCCTTACAAGCGGAGATCCTGGTACAATGAGCATAAGCATCACACCATTCGTTCCGGGACAGGCGATCCCGAAACCACAAATTCCCACTACCGATGACAGCGTGGCCCGCCAACGCGCCTGGCAGACGGCCAGGGATTTCGAATCTTTTTTCATCTCCCGCTCGTTGGACTCCATGTTTTCAGGCCTTAAAACCGACGGCCCTTTTGGCGGCGGCCAGGGCGAAAGCATGTTCCGCGGAATACTGAACGAGGAATACGGCAAAATCATGGGCGGCGCCGGTGGCATTGGTATTGCCGACGCCGTCTATCGTGAAATGATCAGATTACAGGAAGGTAACGGCAATGCGAACGCGTAAGGCGATCGATACACTGACCGACATCACCTCGCGCCTGGATGATGTGATGGCAAAGGAAAACCAAATCCTGATCCATCGCCGGCCACACGAATTGGCGGGCTATGCCACGGAAAAGGAGGAGCTTGCCTCGGCCTATGAGCGCGAGATGGCCGAGCTGCAGGCCAACCCGACCCTGCTGTCCCGGGCCGAGCCGGAGGAGATTAACCGGCTCAAGGACGCGACCAAGCGCTTTCAACAGGTCCTCGAGGAACACCGGCGTCTGGTGCAAACCACCAAATCGGTAACCGACAGGATGCTCAAGGCAATCACCGAAGAAGTCTCCGCCAAGCAACGTCCGGTCGAAGGATATGACCAGACCGCGAATATACGCACACCCTTCAACCGCAATGCGAAACCGGTATCCTTGGCCCTGAACCAAATCGTCTAGAAATTATTCAATTGCCCGGCCTCCCGCTCCTCCGTCCCGGCTGCCCACAGGGTACCATCAATGGGCAGCCGGGACGGGGGAGCGGGGAGGTTCGGCGAAAAAGCAAAAAACACTATACGTCGCCACGACGTCACTATGCGGCATGTTGACAGCCTGCCGCGCCCCATTTGGCCGTTGTTCGACGCATCGCCAAAATGGCGACGGCCGGAAGATTAGGAGAATGTTCTCCAATCTTCCGGCCGTCTCTCTACTTTAAGGCCCAAATACACAGACCCTAGTGTGCGTGTCGTCACCACTCCGAAAAATTACATTTTCCGGTCGACAGCGATGCCGGCGATTTCCCTCAAGTGCGCAATCCGTTCAATAACCTCCTCTGGAGGATACTCCCGGACCACCTCACCCGTCTCCCGGTCGACGCCCCGGTAGACGAAACGGCCAATCGACTTTTCAAAACTTATCGACAGCCTAAGGTCATCAGCGGCAAACGCCTGTTCAGTGAGCTGCTGGAGTTCGTTCAACTTCGAATTTGGAACGCCTTCCGGCTTCTGCTTCTCAGGCGCGTTGTTTTCGACGGAAGCTACTTTGGCAATCGTATCACTGGTCGCCTCACTATCTTCGCGCCGAACCACCTTGATTACTGAAGGTGGCGGTAGTGGGTTCGACATGGATACATTTGCCATATCTTTCTCCCACGCTACACCGGCGGTTTTGCCGGATCTCTACGTCCAGGCCAGCCACGCACGACGAACCAGCCCCCAACGTCTATTTCTATCCGCCGGACAATCCCTCCATGATGTTGCGATTGACTTCGACCAAGGGCTGCAAGTCAGCCTCACGCTTTAAAGCCTTGCGTGAATGCTTATCGACCCAGATAGCCAGAGAGATAACGCCGGCCCGCACGGACTCGGGAAGACCGTTACTTTCAGAAGCGCAGTCGGCCTGTAACATCAGCCATAAGCGGCGGTTCCAATGCACCGCGCGCACGACTTCCGCATGACCTTGTTGTTCCGCCTTCATCATAGCTGCCGTAACCTGGGCAAATATCCGGTATTCGGTTTGCCGCGGATTTTCCGTGACATTTTGCACTTGTTGATAGGCTTGTTGGTGACCTTGCATCGTCATTTGCTCACTCCGAAGTCATACAATTTGGTATTGCTCAGCAACATCTCGATTGCCCACCGGTCATAATTCCACCACGTGGAGAAATTGAACCAGCCTATAAGGATGGAGGCGGCGCCGGGGCGCCGCCTCCTGTAGTCCTTACTAGAACAACGCCAGAATCGTCTGCGGACCGGAGTTCGCAATTGACAGAGCCTGGACGCCCAGCTGTTGCTTGATCTGCAACGACTGCAATTTGGCACTCTCTTCCGCCAAATCGGCATCGACCAAGGTACCCACGCCAGCTTTCAGAATATCTGTCAGCTTGGTGGTGAACTCGGACTGTACCTCGATACGCTTGGAGACCGAACCAAGGGCCGCCAGCTTATCGGACACGGTTGAAATGGCCGAGTCGATGGCAGTCAGAGCGGTCGCGGCGCCAGCAGATGTGTTCAGAACCTGGGAACTGATCGCCAACGTCGTGGCATCCATCTTTTGGGCAGCCACCGAAATCGTCGAACCCTCGACCGTGCTCAGGACCGACGTCGCCGAGGCGCTGCCGTTCACGAGGTTGGTGCCGTTGAACTCGGCCGTCGCCACGATGGTCGAGATCTGATCGCGCAACGCCACGAAATCGTTGTGCAAAGAGGTCCGCGACGCGGTGTCGAGACCGGCCTGGTTGGCCTGAACCACCTTGGCCTTCATTTCCGTCAACAGGTCCGAAACGGACTGACCAGCCGTGATGGCCGTGTTGATGGTTGCTTCACCATTGGCCAGAGCGGTTTTCACCGAATTCAGACCGGAGATGTCGCCACGCATGTTTTGCGCGATAGCATAGGAAGAGGCATCCTCTTTCGGACCACTGACCCGCAGGCCGGTGGTGATCGCAAGCTGCGTCTTTTCCATCTGTGAGTTGGTTTTGGCGAGATTTTGCAGTGCAAGCATCGCGCCTTGGTTGGTGTTGACTGATAGAGGCATCTCTATCTCCTTTATTCTAGGTCTACCCGCTTTCGCGGATCGGCGCGTTTTGCGCCTACCGACAACAATGCAATAAGCATGCCAAACAACGAGAAAAACGGCTCACGACAAGCCGTTGAAACCCTGTAATATTAATAGTTTAGCGAAATTAACCACGCTCCCGGGAGCAGGCAAAAAATGCCGAGTAGGCAAAGATTGCCCGGTAGATCGGGCAATTATTGCCGGGTCGTCGCCACTGGATTGGCTGTTCCTATGGGCTGGCGGAGATAGGCTGCATAATTTGCCCAGCAGCGGCCGGCGGCAGGGCTGGATGTGGAGGAACATCCATGCCTTGCGCATCGTCGGGCCGGCGGCGGTATCCTAAAGACCACGGCGCATCTTGATACTTCCGCCCGCCTTTCCGTCCTACCCCGAGGCTAGGAGGGGGCAACATGATAGCACCGCCGAGACCATCCATTAGATTGACCTTCCGCTCTAAGACGCCGGTTAACCGAACAGCGACAGAATGGCCTGCGGACCGTTGTTCGCAATCGACAGCGCCTGCACACCCAATTGTTGTTTGATCTGCAGGGATTGCAGCTTGGCGCTCTCTTCCGCCAAATCCGCATCGACCAGGGAACCGACACCGGCACGCAGGATATCCGTCAACTTAACGGTGAAATCCGATTGGATCTCGATCCGCTTGGCCACGGAACCCAAGGCTGCCAATTTGTCCGAAACATTGGTGATCGCCGTATCGATGGCCGTCAACGCCGTCGCGGCGCCAGCCGAGGTATTCAAAATCGTGCTGTGAATGGCCAGGCTCGTCGCATCCAGCTTCTGCGCTGAAACGGTAATCGTCGATCCATCCACGGTGCTGAGCACGGACGTCGAGGTGGCGCTGCCGTTGACCAGATTGGTACCGTTGAATTCGGCGGTGGCGACGATCGTGGAAATCTGTTCGCGCAGGGCGGTGAAATCATTGTGCAGCGCGGTTCTGGATGCGGTATCCAAACCGGCCTGGTTAGCCTGCACCACCTTGGCCTTCATTTCAGTCAACAAATCGGAGATCGACTTGCCAGCCGTGATGGCCACGTTCAGGGTTGCCTCGCCATTGGCCAGGGCCGTCTTAACAGCACCCAGCCCGACAATATCTCCACGCATGTTTTGCGCGATGGCATAGGTCGAGGCATCATCCTTGGGACCATTGACCCGCAGACCCGTGGTAATCGCCAACTGGGTCTTTTCCATTGCGGTGTTGGTACTGTTAAGATGCTGCAGCGCGACCATGGCGCCAATATTTGTATTTACCGAAAGAGTCATTCTGTAGTCCTCCAAAGAGCCGAATTCGCGCGCCGCCAAACCTGGGTGCGTTATGCGCCTGGTAAAGGAAGTGCAAGATGCGTGCCAACTCAAAAGTCAAAGAAAAATACCGTAACCATTTGATTTAAAGCAGTTTTATTTAGTTAATCTTTATTTACCATAACGTTTCTACTGGGCAAGTCTGACCAGATAGGCAATATTTTTATAGCTGTTTCAGCTGTCGCCAATAGATCAAATGAATGTCGTCGAGAATGCAACCGAGGGCAAAAGTAAAGCCCGCCCGGCAGCATCACGGCGCCGGCTGGCCACGGCTGCGGCCCGGCGCGGCATATACCGGTCGATCAGTCTGAATTTCTGGAAATGGGGCTGATAATCGAGCGCTCGGATTAATAAGGGGCCGGGGTAGCACCGCACCGTGCGATGCACCCCGTGTCCCCCTACTAACCGAACAAGGACAGAATCGCTTGCGGGCCGGAATTCGCGATAGACAGAGCCTGTACACCCAGCTGTTGCTTGATTTGCAACGACTGCAGTTTGGCGCTCTCTTCCGCCAGGTCCGCATCGACCAAGGTTCCAACACCAGCTCTCAGAATATCCGTGAGCTTGGTAGTGAAATCGCTTTGCACTTCGATTCGCTTGGCCACCGAACCCAGAGCCGCGAGCTTATCGGACACGGACGTAATCGCCGAGTCGATCGCGGTCAGAGCGGTCGCCGCACCAGCCGAAGTATTCAGCACCTGGGAACTGATGGCCAACGTCGTGGCATCCATCTTTTGGGCAGCCACGGAAATCGTCGAACCTTCAACCGTGCTCAGGACCGAAGTCGCAGAAGCACTGCCGTTCACCAGGTTGGTTCCATTGAACTCGGCCGTGGCCACGATTGTCGAGATCTGGTCGCGCAACGCCACAAAGTCGTTGTGCAACGAGGTCCGCGACGCGGTGTCGAGACCGGCCTGGTTCGCCTGAACCACCTTGGCCTTCATCTCCGTCAACAGATCAGAAATCGACTGACCAGCCGTAACGGCCGTGTTGACGGTTGCTTCGCCATTGGCCAGAGCGGTTTTCACCGAATTCAGGCCTGCAATGTCACCGCGCATGTTTTGTGCGATGGCATAGGACGAAGCGTCCTCTTTCGGACCACTGACCCGAAGGCCGGTGGTGATAGCTAGTTGCGTCTTCTCCATGGCCATGTTGGTTTTGCCGAGATTTTGGAGCGCCAACATAGCGCCAACATTTGTGTTGACTGATAGAACCATGATCATATTCCCATTTTCTATGAAACCCGCTTCTGCGGATCGGTGCGTTGTGCACCCGCAGAGGAAAATGCAAGAAGCATGCCAATTGTTATCTGTCGAAACATCTCATAAGCATTTGTTTTTAAAGAAAATTATTTGTGATGTTATATTTACGGAATATTCGAGCGGGTAAGTTTTGCCGCTTGGGTAAAGTTGTCCCGGCAAAAATTGACCTCTGTTGCTATTCCGCGCCGCTTTCGGCAGGATCAAAGCCAGAGATGGCAGAAATGGGGATGCAGGTGACGGGACCGTTAGCTGGCTACAAAGTGATTGATCTGACCACCATGGTCGCGGGCCCGTTCGCGACTATGTTGCTGGGTGATCAGGGCGCCGATGTAATTAAGGTGGAAATTCGCGGACGCGGCGACCATGTGCGCGCGACCGCTAACCAACAGGGCGGCTTTTCCGCCTCGTTCCTAAACAACAACCGTAATAAACGTTCCATCACCTTGGATCTGAAACGGCCCGAGGGGCGCGATCTACTGCACCGGCTGGCGGCGTCAGCCGATGTCCTGGTGCAGAATTTTCGCCCCGGCGTGGTTGAACGCCTTGGTATTGCCGAGGCCGACATCCGACCGCATGCGCCAAAACTGGTCTATATCTCCATGTCCGGTTTCGGCGACAAGGGACCCTATGTGCACAAACCGGTCTATGATCCGATTATTCAGGCGGTATCCGGACTAGCCTCGGTCCAGGGCGGCGGCGATAATCTGCGGCCCCGTCTGGTCCGTACCGTGGTGCCCGACAAGGTGACGGCGCTGACAGCCAGCCAGGCCATTACCGCCGCTCTATTGGCGCGGGAACGCAGCGGCGAAGGACAGCACATAACCTTGAACATGCTGGATGCCATGATGCAGTTTCTCTGGTCATCGGACATGGGAGGACAGACATTCGTGGAGAATCCGTTCCCCCAACACCGGGTTTCGGCCTTCAACGATCTGATCTATGCCACGGCGGACGGCCATATGGCGGTCTCGGTCATGACGGACGCGCAATGGGCCGGGCTGACCCGTGCCCTGGAGCAGCCCGATTGGCTGGAAGATCCACGCTTTACCACCCCTGCCCTGCGGGATCGGAATTTTGACGAGCGCGTGGCCCTGACCCAAAACGTGCTGGAAACCAAATCCAACACCCATTGGCTGGAGCGTCTGGATGCCGAGGGCGTCGCCTGCGCGCCGGTTCTGACCCGGTCGGAATTGATCGAACATCCACAAGTTGTCGCCAACCAGGTTGTTATGGAAAGCGATCACCCTGTCGCCGGACCTGTACGCCAGGCCCGCCACGCGGCACAATTCGGCGGTACGCCCGCCTCGATCCGCATACCGGCCCCGGGTCTGGGCGAAAATACCGACGAAATTCTGGCCGAACTAGGCCTGGACGAAGCTGAAATCGCGGATTTGCGTGCCACGGGCATCGCCGGAGAAGACGAATAGAGGATGAGTAAATGAGCACATATGATCCGCGGACCTTCAAGGCGCTGACCTTTCATGATGCGGTGCCGGCCTTTCGGGAAGGCAGCGATACACCGCGCGCCTATCTCGAACGCTGCCTGGAGACCATTGCCGAGCGCGAGCCTACGGTAAAGGCCTATGTCGCCCTGAATGAAGACGGCGCGCGGGCAGCTGCCGATGCCGCCACCCAGCGTTATCAGGATGGCCGCGCCCTTTCGCCAATTGACGGCCTGCCGATCTCCATCAAGGACTTGCTGGAAACCAAGGACATGCCGACGCAAATGGGCTGCGAGGCCTATGCCGGGAACTTTCCGAAAAACGACAACGCCGCCGTCCGGGCCCTGCGTGAGGCCGGCGCGGTGGTACTGGGCAAGACCGTCACGGCGGAACTTGGCGGCACCCACCCCGGCCTGACCACCAACCCTTTCGACGCAACGCGCACGCCGGGCGGTTCCTCTTCCGGATCGGCGGCGGCGGTGGCTTCGAGCATGGTGCCGGCGGCCATCGGCACCCAGGTCGGCGGCTCCATCATTCGCCCGGCGGCCTATTGCGGCAATGTCGCCCTAAAGCCAACCCAGGGCGGCATCAATCGTGGCGAGCGCCAGGCGACCTCCATGAGCACCCATGGCGTTCATGCCAATTGTATCGAGGATATGTGGCTGGCCGCCATCGAGATCGCCCGGCGCGCGGGCGGCGACCGAGGCTGCCTCGGCCTGTTCGGACCCGATACGCCCCCTTTGGCGGCCAAACCAAACCGCCTGATCGTGTTGGAAACCGCGGGCTGGGCGATCCTGGACGATGCCTCCAAGAGCGCTTTCGAAGCTTTGCTGGAAAATCTGCAACAGGCCGGCGTCACCTTGTTGCGGCGAAAAGACAATGCCCTAGTCGAGAAACTGGAACAGGCCATCGTCGAGGCGCCCGCCATTTGCAATGCCATCACGCGCTGGGAAAACCACTGGGCCCAACGCAATCTAGTTGATCAAAAAGGCGAGTTCGTCTCGGACCGCCTGAAGGCCGGCCTGGCCCAGGCCGAAGCCATGAGCCCCGACGATTATCGCGCGGCGCTGCTGGCGCGGGAGGCGGCGCAGCGCTGTCATGATGCGGTCGGCTTACTGGCGGACGCGGCGATCACCCTGTCCTGCCCCGGCCCCGCGCCTTTGTGGCCTGGTGACATACAGGGCCAGCCCCTGGCGGCGCGTCCCACCGGCGATGCGATCTTCAACACGCCCAGTTCAATGTTGTTCGCACCTTGCGTGACCATGCCATTGCTGGCCGTCGGCGGTATGCCGCTAGGCGTGCAGGTGACCGGCCAGCAGCACCAGGACGCTCAAATGACGGCGATCGCGCGCTGGATGCTCGACACCATGGAGCCCATCATCATGGGTTCCTGACCCGAAACCGAATATGGGGAGATGGTGCCTCAGTGATTGGTATGCTGCGGCCGAGAAATAGTAGTTGTCCATCTCGACGCCGATGGTCCGTTTGCCCCAACCCCGATCCGCGATGATTTTGCTTAAATAGTCCATGGGACGACAGTCGAATGACTGCACATAACGATCCGGGTAGGACAGAATGCATTCATCGGCCATGAAAACCGTACGTACGGCCCCGTTGGCATCTTGCCGCCGGCCATACCACAGGGGCTCTCCGTCCAATGTTAACAGGACGCACTGATGCACGTAGAATGACCAGCCGTCATAGCCCGTCAACCAAGCCATGTTCGAGGGATCGGTAACAATCAACAGCTCGATGCCGTCGGCATCCATGGTACTGCGGACTTTTGCCAGGCGGGCCGCATACTCCGCGCGCGTGAAGTGAAGTTCCGGGTTCACCATGGACAAATCCACATTTGCTAACGACGAGGCTGGTTGGCTCCGTATTCTAATCCAGAAATGCGTCAAAGTCCGACGGACACCCGGAGATGGTTGATCGGACACGGCATCAATGGACGCTAACTCGAGCCCCGAATTCACCAGCACCAAGACCCCCAGTCATGAGGTCCAGGCCCCTAAAAATAGTGCTTGTAATTTTTATCTGATGGTCTGCTTTAGCACTCTTCGAGGGTCAGGCGGCGTCAGGCTGATGTCCGCTAATACTCTGGCTTCGAGCACCATATTAGCGAACTCAAACAGATCACTTTTGACCCATAGTGAGCATAGGCATCTGTCAAATTTGATCCCAAAGCCGTCATTCCAGCACTGAGGTCTCAAATGTGCCCGTAATAGACGGTCAGAAAATTCAATGCTGAGGGAATTTGCCGAACTTCCGGCGAAAATCCAGCGGGGTAAGTCCTACGCTATTCCTGAATACCTTACGAAAGAAGCTAACGTTCTCATAACCAACAATTGGGGATATTTCGTCAAACGTTTTCTGAGTTGTCGCGAGGAGCAGTTTGGAAGCGTCGACACGGACCTGTTGCAAGTATTTGACCGCTGTTTCGCCGGTTGCGGACTTGAAGCGGCGGTTAAATTGCCGAAGACTCAAACCGGCTTTCGTTGCCAACTCGTCCATTTGGAAACTCTTTTTGTAGTTTGCTTCCATCCATTCCTGAGCCTGCAACATCGCCTCATCGTTGTGGCGTTTGTTGGGAATGAAAACCGCAAACGGGGCTTGGGACGTGCGATTCAAATCCACCAACATGCATCTCGAGCCCTGCAATGCTAACTCCCGTCCGCAGTATTTCTCGATCAAGTGTAAGGACAAGTCTGTATCGGCGGTGATCCCACCACCACAAAATAGCCTGTCCTCTTCCGTAACCATGAGATCGGTTCTCAGGTCGACGGCGGGGAAAAGCTTGGTGAATTGATTCGTTAATGCCCAATGGGTGGTGGCCTTGCGGCCATCCAATAACCCCGTTGACGCAAGGGTAAATGCCCCGGCGCAGATGGACGCCAAATCAACCCCACTCTGGTACCGCTCCCTCAACCATGCCACCCGCTCGCCGTGAGCCGCGCTTTCGACTTCAACGAAAAAGCCCTGAGAAGGAATGATGATCAGGTCCACGTCAGCGATGTCGTGCATGGAGCATGCCGGGATCACCGGGATGTTGTTGAGCGCTGTAACCGGCTGGCCATCCGCGGTGACGATTTTTACGTCAAACAACGGCTGCGGCTGCTCACCCATTGTTATGTTCCATAGAACACCTGCCTGCAACAGCATGTCCATAGGTGACGCAATAGTGGATAAAACTGAATTCTCCATGGCTAAAATTACGACTTTTTTCATAAATGTGTCCCGAACAGACTTAATTGTCTCTAATCGATCTTACAGCAAATTATCTTCAAATGTAAATTGCTCCTCGAAGTCGTCACGAAAACAACCCCGTAAATCTCTTAGGAGCAATAAACAATGAAACTCTATGGCACCCCAATTTCACCCTTCGTCCGCAAAGCCCGCGTCGCCCTCGAACTAAAGGGTCTCGAATATGAGTTGGTCGACAGCATCTATCCCGGCACCAAAACACTCGAATATTTGGCGATCAGTCCACTTGGCAAGATACCGGCGTTCGAAGACGGCGACATCATCATGTGCGACTCGAACGTGATCGTTGAATATCTCGAAGAGCGCTATCCCGCTATCCCCGTGAGGCCCACGAATATTGCGGATCGCGCTAAGAGCCGTTGGCTGGAAGAATATGCCGGTTCAATGCTCTTTGGCCCGTGTGCGGCGGGTGTATTCATGGAGCGCATGACGAAACCCTACATGAAGAATGAGCCCACCGATGAGGGTGTGGTGGAACACAGCATCAACAATCTCATTCCGCCGCTGTTCGACTACATCGAAACTCAACTGCCTGCGGATGGCTTCATCTTCGGAGAAATGGGTATAGCAGACATCGCAGTCGCCACCGCAATCATCAACGCGTCATATGCTGGTTTCGAAGTTGATGCGGGTCACTGGCCCAAGTTGAGCGCTCATTTAGGCCTCGTAAAAACGAACCCTGTCGTCGTCAAGTGCATGCAGTCCGAGGCGCCGTTGATAGCTGCTCTGAGTAACGCGCGGGCTGCAAGTTGAGCTTCCAATCACAAAAATTTCGCCATCATTCACACGAATAAGAAAGGGAGCACTTATGGAACCGCCATCGGTACTTGGCATTACGCCTATCTATATTGCGATATTGGGGCTTCTATTTTTGCCTATTACAATGCGCGTGGCCCTGTATCGGATTAAATCAAAAATTTCTCTTGGTACCGGCGATGATCCGGAAATGGTGCGGCGCATGCGCGGCCAAGCCAATTTCATCGAAACTGTGCCTATGGCTCTTTTCCTTCTGATTATCATGGAAATATTGGGAGCTTCCAATTTGTGGCTTCATGCTCTGGGACTAACACTCGTGCTTGCCCGCATTGCCCATTATTTCGGATTGATAGAAATGGCGCCATTGGCATTTCGTATAATCGGGATAGCGGCGACCCTGCTGACTATTTTGCTTGGCTCTATTTGGATTGCGATTGATATGCTTTGACGATCTAGGGGAAAGCACCGCACGACGGTAGACAGATGTCATATCTGGCAAGTTCTTCTTCCCGGGCGATCTGCGGCATACCGGTGTCATCACCAACTAGGGTGAAACTGTCGGTCGGTTGCTGACGCAGTTGCTCGAAAATGGCGTAGAGGTCGGGAACCTATGTTGAGTTCCCTCCGCCATGGCGCGAATGTAGCGACAGCAGTTCGGGTATTCCATGCATGATTGGGGTACCGGCCGAGTGTCGGCTCTTGATGCGGTGGACGGCTCCTACCCACCGGCACCTGGCGGTATGTATTAGAAATTTCTAAGAGTCCGTTCATGGCACGAACCGCGCATCACACGGCGTCAGGCTGGTTTCCGCTTATCCCCTAGCATCGAGCATCACATACGAAAATCTCCATGACGCAGTTTGACCCATTGCAGACGAAACCCAAACCAACAAAGACCAATTTCTAGGCGCACAAACGTCCCTCAGGGTGCCGGTTAGCCGAAAATGGTCCATACTCATCGCAATGACATAAAGACTAAGGAAGAAAGATGAAATTGGGGAAAATTGCTCTTGTGACCGGCGGTAGTCGAGGCATCGGCGCCGCGACAGTCAAGGCCTTGGCGCAGGAAGGTTACGATATCGCGGTCAATTACAACGCCAATGGCGACGCAGCCGAAAAAGTCGCCGGCGAGGCCCGGGCCTCGGGCGTGCGGGCGATTACGGTGCGGGCAGATGTCGCCCAGGAGGATCAGGTCGTAGCCATGTTCGAGACTGTCGACCGTGAGCTTGGCATCCTCGATGTCCTCGTCAACAATGCGGGCATCAACGGACGCGCGGCGCGGGTCGATGAACTAACGGCAGACGAAATTACCGCCCTCCTCCAAACAAACATACTTGGGCCGATGCTGTGTAGCCGCGAAGCAGTCAAACGCATGTCGACGAAATATGGCGGCGCCGGCGGCGGAATTGTTAATGTGTCCTCTGGCTCAGCCTATATCGGCAATCCGGGTCGGCGTGTGCTTTATGCGGTCTCAAAGGGTGGTGTCAATTCATTGCTGGCCGGCCTCAGCCAGGAAGTTGCGGGCGAAGGGGTGCGGGTGAACAATGTGGCTCCCGGCATGACCCAGACCGATATGGTCCCATCGGCCGATCCCGAAATGATAGGGAGAATCCCTATGGGCCGCTTGGGTCAGCCGATGGAAATCGCCGAGGCGATTGTCTGGTTGTTGTCAGATAAAGCCAGTTTTGTGGCCGGCGCGAATATTCGGATCGCCGGCGGTCGACCTTAGATTAACCTACTTAACAGAATACCCCATTCTGTTAAACGTGTTCGCCCTAAAGGGAGGCGGACCTCCCTTGTACTACGTATACATCCCCGAAATAGGACAAAATGGGCGGCGTCCGACTACTGTCTATGCTCCAACTTTCACCACCATTTTCCCGATATTCTCGCCGGCGAACAGCATGCGCAGGCCTTCGGGTGCCTGCTCCAAACCATCGAGAACGTGTATCTTTTGATGAATCTTGCCAGCTTTTAGCCGCTCCGCAAGCCAGCGCTGCGCGTCATCAAATTCGTCCTCGAAATCAGTGACGATGAAACCTTCCATGCGCGCTCGGCGGCCGATCAACTGTCCGGTATTGTATAAGCCTTGCCGGCGACCGGCGGTTTGCGAAATGCGGCCGCATACCACAACGCGGCCCTTTTGCCGGATATTGGCGAGGGCCCCATCAAGGATTTCTCCACCCACATTATCGAAGTAAACATCAACGCCGTCGTGGCAAGCACCACCGATGGCAGCTGCCATATCGTCTTCAGCCTTGTAATCTATGGCCTGATCGAAACCGAATTCGTCCGTAACCAGGGCGCATTTTTCGGCGCCGCCGGCGATACCAACGGTTCGCGCCCCATGAAGTCGAGCAATTTGTCCGACCATTTGGCCAACCGCGCCCGCTGCCGCGGACACCAGCACGGTCTCGCCTGCTTTCAACTGGCCAATTCTCAGGATACCGAAATAGGCGGTTAGTCCGGTTGTACCTAAAGGCCCCAACCAATCAACCGGTGTGCCCAAATCCAGGTCTAACTTGTTCAAACTGGCACCCTGCAGGGTCGGCTGGCTCTGCCAGCCAAGGCGGCCAGCGACGAAGTCGCCGACAGAGAGACCGGCATAACGACTGGTTGATACGCGGCCGACACCGAATGCCCGCATGACATCGCCGATCGCCAAAGGGGCTACATATCCAGGGTCTTCTTCCAGCCAAACCCGCATGGCCGGGTCGATGGATAGATATAGGCTTTCCACCAAAACCTCGCCGTCTTCCGAGGTCCGCACGGGAACCGTTTTCTCGGCGAAATTCTCGGGTCCAGGTTTTTTGGTTGGGCGGGAGGCTACAACAATCGTCCTATTGGTCGTTGCTAGATCATTCATTGTCATCTCCGTCATCTGAATCTGCGCCTAACGGCGGCCGGAATCTCACTTCATCGCAATCATGTTTTTGGCGCGGAGCGGGTCTTCGAAATTCGTCACCACGACTTCTTCGCTGACCGTATCCAAAACGGCACAACTCAATTGCCGGCCGTTGGTATGATCGCGCCCGTCTCCGGTCGATCCCGGATTGATAACGAGAAGCCCGCCGATACGTTGCACGACCTGTTGATGAGTATGGCCATAAAGCACGAAGTCCGCCTCTGCTTCGCCGAAACGGGCGAATTGCGGGCTATGCGGGTAGACATAGGTTCCGCGCGGCTCCCATGGCGTCGAATGCACCATCAAAACCTTCTTACCACCAATATCGAGTTCAATACGCGCCGGTTGGTCCGCCAGCCACTGCAGCAAGGCGCGATCGATCGTGTCGCGCCGGCGCGCCCGAACGCCTTGCGGGCCCATGAATACTTCTTCATGGTTACCCTGGATAACGTGCGCGCCGCGTTCCTTCAGCAATCCAACGACCTCGTTGGAAAACCGGTACTCGAAGATGCTGTCGCCAAGACACAGCAGTTCATCGATCTGCCCCATGATGTCCAATGCACGGGTCAAGCCGTCGAAATTGCAATGCAGATCGGAGACGATGCCGAGCTTCACGAGGGGTTTCCTTCCGTCACGATGAACGTCGCGCCCGCGCACGGCCCTGCTTGCTGCGCTCGAGCGTATACAGGGCTAAATATCTCCTCCAGGCATTATAGTGCTGGCAATGGGCGCTCAACCTTGTGGCGCAATATAATCCATCCCTCGCTATACTCAACTCGTGGTCTAAACTGTTGGTGGTTGAAGCCCTGCCGGCACGCCGCCGTGCTGGGCTACTTGCATACAGAGGGCTATGAAAATGAGTGAAGCCATCCTCGGTGGCATTAAGGTCGTGGAGCTTGCGACGTTTATCGCTGGACCGGCAACGGGCGTGATCCTGGCGGATTTCGGCGCAGACGTCGTCAAGATTGAACCGCCGCTGCGTCCCGATCCTTATCGCGGTGGTCATTTGCGTGGCAGCGATACGCCAAAATCCGAGTATCCCTATGGCTATATCGTCGACAATCGGAATAAGAAGGGCATCGCTCTGGATATTAAGACGGCAGAGGGCCGCGAGGCCTTTGACCGCCTAATTGAAGCGGCGGATGTCTTTGTCACCAATATGCCGATACCGACGCGCGAGCGGCTCGCCATCTCATACGAGGACATTCACGCGATCAATCAGAAGATCATCTACGCCTCGATCTCCGCCTATGGCGAGACGGGACCGGAGGCCGGACGCCCCGGCTTCGATACGACGGCCCTCTGGGCCCGCACCGGGTTGATGGACCTGGTAAAACCGTCCCCGGACGCACCGCCCTCGCGGTCGCTGCCCGGCATGGGTGACCACCCGACGGCGATGTCACTTTACGCTGCAATCATGACCGGTTTGTTCCGGCGCGAACGGACCGGCAAGGGTAGTCACGTATCGACGTCCCTGATGGCGAACGGTGTCTGGTGGAACGGCGTGTTGGCGCAGGCCGCACTGTGTGGCGAACAAGTTACCTGCCGACCAGCGCGGGAAGCAGCGGGCAATCCGGTACACAATCTCTACAAGACCAAAGACGGTCGCTGGATTCACATCGTTTTTAGCACCAACCTGCATCGCTGGCCGGAACTGGCGACGCTGCTGGGACGGCCGGAAATCGGCGATGATGCGCGTTTCGACAGCGCCGAGGCACGCATTGAGAACAGCCTTAAGCTTATCTCGATTCTGGATGTGGCCTTCGCAGAGCGAGACTATGACGAATGGGTGCAGCTTCTCGAGGAGAACCGCTTCACCTTCGGCGACGTCCGCAAAGTCGATCAAATCCTGACGGATACACAGATGATCGAAGGCCGAGCCTTGCGGCCGATCGACGATCCAGCGGCTGGTGCCGCTTATGTAGTGGATTCGCCAATCTGGGTTGAGGACATGGTGAAATCGAAACCAACGATGCCGCCAGAACTAGGACAAGATACTGAGGCGGTATTGAAGGATATCGGCTACGACGAAGCAGCGCTCGACAAGATGCGTGCTGCGGGCGCCATACCTTAGGTTTCACCGAATAGGAATGATGAGCGGGAATTTCGATCTGAACGGCGCCCAGAAGGATCTGTATTGGCAATATTTAATCGGCCAGAAGGGGCTGCCGGACGCGGTAACTTAGGCTAGATGTCAGATGTTCTCGAGTATCGTAGCCGACCACCTTGCAGTACCTCACGTGCTATCCTTTCGCTATGCCCAGAACCACCCGACGCGATATCAACAAATCCGGCCCCGAGATGGTCGAAGTCATCGACGCTATGCGGCTGTGCCATGCTGCTTTAGTGAAGGTGATGACGAAAAGCAAGATTGGCGGTCCGGCCTAAAGGAAGGCTCAGATGGCCAATGTTTCGCTGTTGGATTTGACGGAAGAATTGACTGGCGAGCGGAATAAGCTGCTGCGGTAATCGGCCGAGTGCGAAGGGCCCCAACTAGGGTATCGGTTAGGCTGGTGTGGATGTTCGCGCATCTGCATCAGCCGTATTCATGTCGAATAACGACACGAATGTATGTTTCCAAAATGAACATGTCAAACTATTTACGATATGACTTGTCAAAATCGACACCTCTGCCTATTTTTCGCCAATGACACCAGCACAATGCAGGGCCGCTCGTGGGCTGCTCAAATGGACCCAAGATGATTTGTCCAGCGCCGCCAATATTAGCGTGGTGGCGCTGCGCAATTTCGAGAACGAGAAAACTTCCCCTCAACGCAGCACCCTCACGGTTATCCAGCTAACCCTTGAAGCCGCGGGCGTTGTTCTCATCCCAGAGAACGGCGGCGGGGCTGGTGTGCGGCTGCGGGATCGACAGGGGTGAGCGGCAAACCCATATTTCGTGGCTCTGTCCCATTGCTGCAGCAGCCCGGCCCAACGTCGCGAAACTGCATTCAGACGGCGCAGCATTTGGGAATGATCCATGAAGGTGTTTTATAAACGGCTGGTCTTGACGGCTTTTGGCCTGTTTGCTTTTGCGGTGGTTTTGGTCGTATCAATCAGCGTCTTCATTGAGCCACCCACGCCGGAAGAGAGCGCCGCTGAAGCAACC
>Ga0233429_1001781_pt1 | contig 24314 bp, 35 predicted proteins | sample SI_118_April2016_3_FD_179879 | JGI IMG/M metagenome (GOLD analysis project Ga0233429, IMG submission 179879) | Seawater microbial communities from Saanich Inlet, British Columbia, Canada - SI_118_April2016_135_MG | ecosystem: Environmental > Aquatic > Marine > Inlet | place: Canada: British...
CTTTAACAGATTTAGATTTTTTTAGTAAAAAGTCAGCGTCGATTTCAACATCAAAGTGTCCAACATTACCCATTATTGCACCATCTTTCATTTTCAAAATGTGTTCTTTTCTAATTACACTAGTCATTCCAGTACATGTAACAAACATGTCACCAATTTTTGCTGCTTGAGACATTGGCATTACTTCAAATCCATCCATGTGAGCTTCAAGTGCTTTAACAGGATCAACCTCAGTTACAATAACTTTTGAGCCCATTCCATTGCATCGTGATGCAACACCACGACCTACCCAACCATATCCAACCACTACAACACGTTTTGATGCCATTAGTAGATTCATTGCACGCAAATAGCCATCAATGGTACTTTGACCAGTACCATATCTATTATCAAACATGTGTTTGGTATATGCTTCATTAACTAAAATAACAGGATATCTCAATTTACCTTGATTTTCCACGGCTCTAATTCGAGTTACACCAGCAGTAGTTTCTTCAGTTGCTCCCAAAACTTCCATGTATTTAAATCGCTTATCAAAGTGTGCTTTGATGTTCATATCTGCACCATCATCAGTAAGAATAGTTGGTTTGTGTTTGAGTACTTGATCAATTGACCAATCATAATCTTTAACAGATTGTCCATGCCAGGCATAGACATTGATTCCTTGTGATGCCAAAAATGCTGCAATATTATCTTGAGTTGTTAAAGGATTACCTCCACAAACTGCAACAGTTGCACCTAATTCTTTAGCACCCATTAACAAAACAGAAGTTTCTTTTGTAACATGTAAACAAAAACCAAGAGTGATTCCTTTGAGAGGTTTAGATTTCTTTAATCGATTAATAGTGTTATCCAAAATTTGCATATGAGATCTTGCCCATTCATAAGATAATTTTCCTTCCTTGATCAATTTTGGACTAGATTTTACTTTGCTCAATGAATCACATCTAAAATTACACTATAAAATCTTATCAAAGTGAATTTCATAACAAAGGAATGCTAAATGATTTTTGAAAAAGATAAAGAAGATTGTTCAAACTCTAAATTTTTATAAAAATCATGAGAATTTTTTCGTTGAATTCCAGATTCCAATCTAATTCTGTGACATTTTTTTTCTTTTGCAAATTGAATACAATGCTTCATAATTTTTTTGCCAATTCCATGATTTTGAAAATTTTCAATTACGATTAATTCTGGAATATACATTTCTAATGAAGAGTTATTCAGTCTGGGAAGAAGCACAATACTCACCATTCCAATTATTTCAACATCATTTAATGTTGCAACGAAGATCATTTTATCGGAATTTGTGACATAATTTTTTACAAGATTTCTAAAGGAATCAAGTTCAAAGTCATCACGAGGCTTAGGACGTCCCAATTGGTACAGCAAATCCAACAGAACAGGAATATCAGAAATTCCAGCAGGACGAATAGTAATATTTTCCATGATTAGTAACAGTCAACATAATTTAAGAACATAATGAAAAATTGAATTTGAATAAAAATCAAGAGCAAATGTAAATTGATATGAAATTTTTGTATTCAAGTATAAAAAACGTGAAATCAACAAAGAAATAAAATCATAATGTACATTAATGACAAAAAATTTTACTCATTATTGACCTGGAAAAAAATTGCAGAAAAAGGAGAAATAGAAAAAGGCAAAGGTAAAGCATTCAAAATTGAAGATAAACAGATTGCAATATTTAATCAAGATGGATATCATGCAATGGATGATTTGTGTGTACATCAAGATGGTTCAATCGCACCAGGCAAACTTGAAGGCGATATTGTTGAATGTCCATTACATTTTTGGCATTATAATATCAAAACAGGAGAATTGACAGATTATCTAAAAGATGTCAAATTAGAAACATATTCTGTAGAAACAAGAGATGACGGAATTTACGTAGACATTTAGAGTCAAAAAATCAAATGATTTAAAATTAGGTATAATTTTTATTCTGACATTTTCTGCAAAACAATAATTGAATCAAGAAATAATTAATGAAATTCAAGAACAAGATTATTCAAAAATTACAAATGTGATTGAAAAATTTTTAGTAGAAAAAATAGAAGAAAATAATTCAAAAGGAGTGATTTTAGGATTAAGTGGAGGTATAGACTCAGCAGTTTTAGCATACATTTGTAAAAGAAATCTTAAAGAAAAAACACTTGCAATAATAATGCCAGATACAGAAATCACTCCAAAGTCTGAAACAGAAGATGCATTAAAAATGATATCACTTACAGGAATTGAATACAAGTTAATTGATATCAATCCAATTGTAAAAGAATATTCAATGTATCTTGAACCAAATGCAAAATCTAAAGGTAATTTACGAGCAAGAATTAGAACAAACATTTTGTATTACTATGCAAATTCTAAAAATTATTTGGTGTTAGGTTCTAGTGATAAAAGTGAACATATGATAGGATATTTTACAAAACATGGAGATGGTGCATCAGACATCACTCCAATAATTTCATTATACAAATTACAAGTAAGAGAAATTGCAAAATATTTAGAAGTGCCAGAAAATATAATTTCAAAAAAGAGCAGTCCACATTTATGGAAAGATCACGAAGCTGAAAACGAATTAGGGATCACCTATGAAGAAATAGATTCGATTCTGTATTGTTTATTTGAAAAAAAATTATCAGTTGAAGAAACTGAAAAAATCATATTAATTGATAAATCAAAAATAGAAAAAATTCAAGAATTAAACACCAAAAGTGAGCACAAACGACTATTGGCACAAAAACCAGAGAGGGATTAAAATGAAAATTCAAGACACATTGTCAAATTTAGAACAAAAATTAGATGTATCAAAAAAGATCAAAATTTATCTTTGTGGAGTAACAGTTTATGATGAATCACACATAGGACATGCTAGAACCATAATTGTGTTTGATGTATTAAGAAAATATCTAGAATCAAAAAAAATAGAGATTGAACTAGTTCAAAATTTCACAGATGTGGATGATAAAATCATTAATCGTGCAAATTCTGAGAATACAACTGCTGAAAAAATTAGTACAAAATACATTGAAAATTACTATAGAGATTTTGATAAATTAAATGTGAAAAGAGCAACAAACTATCCAAAAGCAACAGAACATATCAAAGATATAATAAAATTTATTGAAAAATTAATTGAAAAACAATTTGCGTATTCATCAAAAAATGGAGTGTATTTTGCAGTATCAAAATTTTCAAAATATGGGAAATTATCAAAAAAGAAGATAGATGAGTTAGAATCAGGGTCGAGAATAGAAATAGACGAATCAAAAAAAGACCCATTAGACTTTGCAGTATGGAAGTTCTCAGACATTGAACCCGTATGGAATAGTCCATGGGGGAAAGGTAGACCAGGATGGCATATCGAATGTTCAGCAATGAGTGTAAAGTATCTTGGAGAGAATTTTGACATTCATGGTGGTGGGCGAGATCTAATATTTCCTCATCACGAAAATGAAATTGCACAATCTGAAGCATGCACAAATTCACCATTTGCAAAAGTATGGATGCATGTAGGAATGGTCACAATTAGGGGGGAAAAAATGTCAAAATCATCTGGGAATACAAAATCAATTAAATATGTTTTAGAGAGATGGGGACCAAATGTAATAAGGTTATTTTGTTTATCAGGACACTATTCTAAAGTTATAGACTATTCTGAAGATTTGTTAAAAGAAAATTTAACAAAATGGCGGCAAGTTGAAACATGTTATTATGAATTAATCCATGCAGATAGTGACAACCAAGAAGAAATTTCTCAAATAATTAAAAAAACAGGCACAGGATTTGATAATTCATTAGAAGATGATCTTAATACACATCTTGCATTATCAGCATTTTTCCAATTGGTAAAAGAGACAAACAGATTGGCAGCTGAAGGAAAATTAGGAAAAGAAAATTCAGAAATTGTTAAAAAAGAATTTCAGAGAATGCAAAATATTTTAGGTTTAAATGTTCCAGAAATATCTGAAAATGAAAAACATGAAATAGATAATTTGATTTTAAATAGAGAAAAATTAAGAAAAGAAAAACAATTTGATAGTGCAGATGAAATCAGAGATAAATTAAATGGTATGAATATAGAATTGATTGATCATAAAGAAAAAACAATATGGATGAAAAAAGAAAAAATTAAAGCTGAAAGTTAGTTTTAACTAATTATCATTATGCCTAAAAAATTAGGGAGGTCTAATTAGTCGCATCTAATTTTCGTGTCGTTTAATAGAATAGAAAATAAAAATAAGACATGAATTTGTGGAATAAGTTTTGGAATTGGTATGAAAATAAAATTTTAGGCAGTATAATTTTGATTGCAGTAATTCAATTTATTCAAATTCCACATATGGTGTGGAATGCAGATATCATGTTAGAGGCAGGAATTGTATCAAGAGTGCATCCAATAATTGACTGGTTTTTGTATGGAGTAGATTTGATTGAAATTATTTCAATTGTCAATGTGGGAATGATAATGTATAGTTTGATTAAAAAAAGATATGCTAAAAAAAATATTTCAGTTGAAACTTCTTAATCTTTAGCGCCCCAAATTACTCTTTGTGGGAATGGAATTTCTATTCCGGCATTATCCAATGCTCGTTTAATGGTAGTAAGAAGAAGAGGTTGAACTTTACTCCAATCATCTCGAGGATGCCAAACTAACACCAAAATATTCACACTGGAATCACCCAATTCCTCAACTCTAAACTCAGGTTCAGGAATACAAAGAGCAAATGGCATAGTAGTTAGAATTTCATTAGTAATAACAGAAATTGCATTTTCAATATCATTTTTGTAAGAAATTCCAACCATAGCTTCGGCACGTCGTACGGTTGAAACAGTTAGTGAACGAATGTTAGATGTAAAGAATTTCTCATTAGGAATTCTAATCACAGTTCCATCAAATTTTCGAATTTTACTTGAGAAAGTTCCAATATCTAAAAGAGTGCCAGAGATTCCCATATCAGGAAGTTGAATGGTATCGCCATGTTTTGCGGGTTTCTCAACAATTAAAAAAACACCAGAGATTAGATTAGATACAACAGATTGAGTAGCAAATCCAATTACTACTGCAAATATTCCACCTGCAACCATGATTCCAGATAAATCAATTCCTTGGCTTGAAGTGAACCCTAAAAATGAAATTATTAGTATTCCAAAATAGATTAGTTTACTGAGGTTTTGTGCAGTATCTTTTGGTAATGTGGGGGCATAATATTTTTGAAACAATAATTTTGCAATTTTTGCAAGTATGACACCACCTGCCATTATAATTCCCCCAATCAACAAAGAAAGTACAGTTAATTCACCAACAATTTGCATTTCAGATAAACTTTGAAGAAATTCAATAGTCATTATTCTAACCCCATTGTCATGCTAGTGTTAACAGTATTATCTTCCCAAGTAGGGGATTTAATCCAATCAGAATCGATAGGGATAATTTTTACATCAGCGATATTTACTAGTGCTCGTTTTTTCATAGTTATTTTTATTCCATCAATGATAGTTTTAGAATTTTCATAATATAGAGAATTATCAGTAATGGGGAAAATTACCTTACTAACAATTTGTCCAGAGGACAAAGTATTTTCTATAACAATTTTCATTACACCTTCTACATAAGGAATTGAATCACTGTAATCAGTAGCCAACGAAACTTTAGCATATTTACATAAAGTACCAGTATCAGGAGAACCATACAATCCAAATCTAGAATTCAAATGATTACAAGTAATCCAATCAAGAGGTTCACGATTAGAATCATGTATTAAGAAAATTCCAATTTCAATAGGGCAATGTACAAAAATACTTGCAGCCGAATGTTTACTAAGATAGATTTCTTTATCGAATTTTAAAAAAATATTATCTGTTCTTCTTGCAGGATGATTAAGTGGTCGAATTGGAGATAATTCAATTTTAAGTTTATTTGATTTTACAGGAATAATTTTTTCAGTGATTTTTCCTTCAGAATCTTCTCTAAAATACGAAAAAGTGTTATCACTGATTCTTTGAATTTTAATTTCAGTGTTTGGAAGAAATAAATCAAGATTATCATTTATGTCATATTCACCATAATTTGAAAAATTAATTTCAGAATCATTACGCATTGTTTTCATTTTTTAATTCGAAATCTAGAATTTATGCTCTCTTATTGAATGAGATCAAAATTTAGAAAAAATCATACATAGTTTTTTGCCTCAACATGTTAGATATTTCTCCATGAGAAAGCCATTCAGAGTTACTAATACTCATTTTTTGAGAGGCTATACGTAAAGCAGAATCAAAAGTTTCAGAAATGGTAGGATTTTGTTTCATCGCTTCACGAATTCCTTCACGAACCTGCCAAACACCTACAGGAATTGCATATTCAGGCCTAATTTCCCTTAAAATTATCACACCTGCCTGAATTTTTTGTTTGTTTAGATATTCCAAAACACCTAATTTTGCAGCAAAATATGCACCTGCAATTGCTGGAGGGTGATCAATTCCACGTGCATCTTCTGAATCAGATCCAAAACCCAATACACCATTAGAATACCATGCTTCAATCATTTCATAAATCCAACGATGTGGAAATAAAACAACAGAAAAAATATTTCCCAAATGAGCGTAAGAAAATACTTTGCATGTATCAATCAAAGTATAATCTAAAATTTCATCTGTCAAATATTTTGAAATGATATCATCAGTAGCAGTAATGCTCCATTTAGTTGGAACAAGTTTTCTTTTTTGCCCAAGCATTCCAATACTAAAACATTTTTGTATTTTTGAAATTTCAATTCCAGAATTATATAATTTTAGTACTGCATCTTGAGCTTTCAAATCTTTATCATAAAATATTTTTTCAATTGATTTAACAGAAGAAGTGTAAGAAAATTTTGCAGATTTTATTTCTCCTACAGGTCCAAAAGGAGCACTTTCGCCATCAAGTGAAATTTTTGGAGTGGTTGATTTTTGAAAAATTAAATCAGAATCAATTGATTTTGAAGACATTGTGACCTCTTGAAGATTTTCAATATATCGCCCCTCGGTTTGATCAATGGCAATCTTTTGAGTTCCACGAACAAGATTCAATCTAAAATTAATAATTTCTTCCAAAGATTTGCCTTTCCAATTTTCAGGGCTATCAAGTAAACTTGTGTTACCATGAATTGGTGGAACCATTGGACCCACAAACACTTTTGGGTAATTGTAAGATCCTACAAAGACCGACGGGGGACTAGTACCACTAATAGAATCAGATGAAAAAAGATTGCCATATTTTGATAATGATTCATGCCATTTTGCTAAAATGGAATTTCTAATATCTTGAGAACCAGAATGCAACAAAAGTTGTGTTTAAAATGAGCCTATTAATCCACCTTATTACAGAAATTAACAATTAGTAAACTATGTTATTGTGTTGGTTCAGGTTCTCTTTCATGTCCACAATTAGAACAAGTTTCTTTTTCTTCAAAAAACTCTTCACCACAATTTCTACAAGACTGAGGCTTCATGATGAGGTTATAGAGTAATAGAATTTAAGAACTTAGTATAAGAAGGAAATATCATAGAGATTAGTTTGGATTTTACTTAGTTTTATAATAAAAACAGTTCAAATAAAATTAAAAATCATCACTTCAGAAAGATAACCACATTCTATGAGTGTTGTGAGGGATTCAATTTGATTTTTTCTAATGTTTGATGTAATTCTTTAAGAGCCCATTCAATATCTGAAAAATCTTCATCAGATAATTTAGATTTCCATTTGTCTAAAACACTATTTGTTATTTCGGAACAGTTGTAAATCAAATTCCAGAATGGGTGATGTTCAGCAGTAGTATATGCCAATTCAGTAACATCATTTAATCCGTTTTGAGCTTTTGCCAAAGATGTAATCTGTTCTCCAAAAATTTTAATGATATTGTTTTCAAGATCTTTTTCAATTCTTAAAGGAGTGTTTAGCAATTCATGTTTTTTTGTTAAATCAAGTAAATCGTGATAAAAGTTTTCAAAGTTTGTCATATCAATTCAATCTTTGATGTTCTGCCAACATACATCTGTTAAAAACAACATCGATGCCCTCATTTCTTGCCAGTTCTTCAGCTTCTAAATTATGAATACCTTCTTGTAACCAAATAACTTTAGGTTTTTTCTTTATTGCATCCTTAACAAAGGCCAATACATCATCTGACGGTCTAAAAATTTCAATTATATCAACAGGTTCATTTATTTCTGAAATAGTAGAATAGCATTTTTTTGCCAAGATTTCATCAGTAGTAGGATTCACAGGAATAATATTAAAACCATGCTCAGAGAGATATTTAGGCACATAATGAGCAGCTTTTGATGGATTTTTGGACATTCCAATAACTGCAACTGTAGATAGTAAAAGAATGTCATGAATTTGTTTATCAGTATGATTGTCTTGCTCCATAAAAGATTCACAAATTTGTAGAATATAATTTTTGAAAAAATGTCATCAAACAAAGGATATTTTAGCAGTAAAATAATTTGAGAGTCATGATTGAAGAGTCCAAAGAACTCATAGTTTTAGGTGCAATCAAACACGGAATTAAAAAATTTGATAAAATTCAGAAAATCACTCAGATTAAACCTGAAGAATTAAATTCAATTTTAGAATATTTAGAAAAAAAAGAATTCATTCAAGTAGAAGAAAAAAAGGGATTGTTTGGAAAAAAAGTTGAAATTACATCTACTGAAAAAGGTTCAAGAGAAGTTGATGAACAAGTTCAAAAATTACAAACAAAGTGGGGGCAGATGGCAGCAATTTACAAGACAGGAGATAAAGAGAAATTAAAAGAAGAGATGGAGCAAAATAAATCATTTTTCCCTATGATGATGTTTTTTGGAGTAATGGATATGATGATGTTTTCTATGATGTTTGGTATGATGGGTATGGCAATGTCAGACTATGTTCCAACAGAAAGCATGCCTGAAGGAGGAGATCCAGGAATGGATGATGGAGGTATGGATAATGGAATGGATGATGGAGGATTTGATTTTGATATTGGGTTCTAGTGTGTATTTTATACTTGGAATTTAATTATAAAATAATTGAAGTATAATTCATTTGATAGTCCAGGATTAGTCAAAGTGCTTACATTTTTGCAAACTCACAATACAGAATATCTATCAGGTCAAGATTTGAGTGATGTTTTAAGAATTAGCAGGGTTGCAATATGGAAACATATTAAAAAAATTCAAGAGTTAGGATATACAGTAGAATCAAAACAAAAACTAGGATACAAATTGATTTCAAATTCAGAATTATTGTTACCTTGGGAAATTACATCAGGTCTTAAAACAGAGGTTATTGGACAGCAAGCATACTATTTTGATTCAATAGAATCTACACAAATTCAGGCATTAAAAATGATCAATGATGAAAATAAGAATGGTGCAATTATTGTGGCAGCAGAACAAACAGGAGGTAAAGGAAGAATAGGTAGAAAATGGATTTCCCCCAAAGGAGGATTATGGTTTTCAATCATACTTTATCCAAAATTTGACATTTCCATTACAACATTATTTCCAATTGCATCAGCACTAGCATTATCAATTGCAATAGAGAAAACATTTGAAATTAGACCAGAGCTAAAATGGCCAAATGATCTGACAATAAAAGGTAAAAAAATTGCAGGGATGTTAGTAGATGTTTCATTAGAATCAAATAAAATTGAAAGTCTGGTATTAGGGACGGGGGTAAATTTTGATGTTAATGTAAAAGAAATTGAAAAAACACTCAAAAAAATACCAAATTTTTATGGAGTTGCGTCACTAAGTGAACAAAAAAAGAAAATTAAACCGATTAAGTTAATTCAATCATTTTTAATTGAATTAGAAAAAATATACAAATCATTAGAAAATAGACAGACAGGTAAAATCATTTCAGAATGGACAAAAAGATCATCAACAATAGGTAAAATAGTAGAATTAAACATAATTAATGGAAAAATAAAAGGTAAAGCAATTAGAATAGATAACGATGGGGCATTAGTAGTGTCGGAAAATAAGAAAAATCATAGAGTGATTGCAGGAGATATCATACATCTCTCAAAATAAATTATTTTTTTGACTTTGGTTTTGACTTTGGTTTTGACTTTGGTTTTGACTTTGGTTTTGACTTTGGTTTTGACTTTGGTTTTGACTTTGGTTCAGGGATCAGAGAAAATTGTGCATGTAAGATATCTTTAAGATCATTTTGTATATCAAATACAGTAGTAAGTAATTCTTCTAAAGCCTCAGAATGTTTCTCAAAAGCTAAAATTAATTCAGATTGTTTCTCATTTATTTTTGAGAGGTATTCATTTGAGCGCAATAAATTTGCTGTGTCTATTAATTCAGAAATATCAGATATAGGTACATCAATCTGGTTTAATTCAAATTGTACAAATTGTATTTTTTTACGTAAATCATAGATAGTTTTATCCACTCCAATTTCTGTCAATATAAAAATACGTAATGATTAACAAATTAAAGATTTTCTAAATTTAAAATAAATGTAAAAAATTTCATATATTCATACATAGTATAAGATAAAAACAGATGGCATAAAATTATAACATATTGAAAGAAGTCAAGGTTTTTTCTTTTTTTTTATTCATAATTTTATTTAGTTCATTATTAGTCACAGGGACAGTACATGCACAAACTAGTGAAGCAGAAATTAAATTCAATCAGGCCAAAGAACATATTTCAAAAAGTGAATACAAGCAAGCAATCATAATTTATGATGAAATTTTAAAAGAATCACCAAATAATATTTCAACTTTAAAAATGAAAGGAATAGCTCAAATTAATCAAGGAGATTACACAAAAGCGTTAGAACAATTTTTTAAAATTTTACAAAATAAACCTAAGGATGTCATAGCACTAGTTGGAATAGGTGTAGGATTCGGGTATTTAGGAGAATATCAAGAATCTCAAAAATATTTTGAAAAAGCAAGTGAAGAAAAACCCAACAGTAAAGTAATTAAAAATTACAAAGAATATGCAGATAAAGTCATCACAAAATATCCATACACACCAACTGAAAAGCCACAAGGGTTGGAGAAGGAAATAATTTCATCTATTCCTAATTGGGTAAAACAGATTGCAGGATGGTGGTCTGAAGAACAGATAGAAGATTCAGAATTTATTTCAGCACTATTATTTCTCATAGACAATAAAATTATCAATATTCCACCTGTGGAAATTCAGAATATTGTTGATGAAAAAATTCCAAAATGGATCAAAAACAATGCTGGATGGTGGGCAGAAGGAATCATTGATGATGATTCATTTGTTCAAGGAATTCAATATATGATAGAAAACGGTGCTATTTCCATAAACATTGAAGATGCATCAAAAAAATCACAAAAAGAGATAGATCATGAATTTTATTTGTTCAAAAAATATGTCAGAGATATTTCAAATAATATTTCAAAAGAAAAGAGATACATTGAATTTCCAAATCCAAGTCAAGATGTAATTAAGAAATTTCTCAGAGATTATGCAAAATGGAATTTTGAAGAAGAAGTAAAAAAAGCATCAAAAAACTTTCCAGATCCCACATATGAAATCATAGATGACACATACATAATTCATTACAAAGTATTCATTAATGATCAACCAACAGGGTTACCGTTAGATCATGTTAGTACATTAAAAAATTCATTTTCATTTTGGGAACAACAAAATCTTAGTACAAATGATCAAAAAGCAAAAATGAAATTTGAGATAACAAATCTAAAGCATGAAGCAAATGTGTGGGTCACATGGGTGGTCAGAGACATTGGGGAAGGAGTGTTAGGGCATGCACATCTAGGTAAAGGAGTTGTAGAAGTTACATTAGGAGATTACAATTGTGATGGAAGTTTTCAACTATATGATGTTGATAGTGTAGAAACTATCATGACACATGAGTTAGGACATTCCATAGGTTTGAAACATGTTGAAGAAAAAACAAACATAATGTATCCATCATACAAACCATCATACGCATATTGTATGCTAAGTTAAATTAGAAATATTCTCATTCTATAAAATTAGAATTTAAAATTAGCTTAACCTACACACAATTAACCGTAAAAAAGATAGCAGAATCAATATTAGCAAAATGTGATTATACATAATGAATGCTCAAAAGTACTACTAGTCCCAAGTGTCCATCATGTTTGAATCAAAAAATAGTAACAGATCAAAACACAGGAGAGTTATTTTGTAGCAAATGTGGATTAGTCATTACTGATAAAATTACAGATACAGGAGCAGAATGGCGTTCATTTTCAAGCGATGAAGGGAACAAGGCAAGAACAGGAGCTGGTACATCAATTAGAATGCACGACATGGGGCTATCAACAGTAATTGGTACAGCAAACAAAGATTCCACAGGAAAGCCATTATCTGCAAGTGTAAAAAGCTCAATTGAAAGATTAAGGACATGGGACAGTAGAAGTCAAGCAAATTCTTCAGCAGATAGAAATCTAAGACAAGCATTAAATGAAATGGACAAGTTAAAAGACAAACTTGCACTAACTGATGCAGTTATAGAAAAAGCAGCTTATATCTATAGAAAAGCAATGGAGAGAAAATTAGTACGAGGTCGTTCTATTCAAGGATTAGTTGCAGCATGTCTTTATGCATCATGTAGAAATACTGAAACACCTAGGACATTAGATGATATTTCTCAAGGAATCAATATTCGAAGAAAAGATGTTGCAAGATGTTACAGATTACTTTTCAGAGAACTTGAATTAAAAATGCCAGTAGTTGATCCAATCAAAGGAGTTTCTAGAATTGCAAGTACTGCAGGATTAAGTGAAAAGTGTAAACGTAATTCAATTGAAATGCTCAAAAAAGCCAAAAAATTAGGAGGTGTTGCAGGGAAAGATCCAATGGGAATTGCAGCTGCAGCTTTGTATTTGTCTTGTATCAGTATAGGAGAATCTAAATCTCAAAAAGAAATATCTCAAGCATCAGGAGTAACAGAAGTTACAATTAGAAATAGATGTGCAGGATTGAGAAAAATTTTAGAAATATAGTAGTTATTTTTTTGAATTTAGAAATTCCAATTTATCCCAAGGAAAAATTACGTATGCATCATTTTTTGTTTTTTTAGCATAAAGTAAATTTTCAGGATATTTTTTTCCACGTCGTGCAAACAATGTAACAAATACAAATTTTGAAGAATCATTAACTTTTGGTAAAATTTTGTTAAAAGTATCACCAGAATCAAAAATGTCATCTACAAACAAGGAATCTGATGAAATCTTTTTTCTATCAACGAAAATTTTTTTAATTCCCAAATGATCAGCTAGTAAACGTGAAGGGATCAATCCACCTCTACTAAGAGTAGTAATACTAGTAAAGGTTCGGGGTAGTTTTGAGATTTTTTTTGAAAGAATTAGAATTAATGATTCAATTTCATCCCAATCAATTTCTTGTTCCAAAGACATGATTGCAATCAAAGAGTTTAGAATTAAGTTGTTACGATTAGAATGTTTTTGCAGGGTTTTTTTTAAGATGTTCAACTAGTTTTAGAATTTTAAATGCTAGTTTACTAAAATCAACTTCTTTTTCAGAAGATACCAACAATACATCATCATTAGATAATGGAAAACTCATCACAATGACTTTATCACGATATGAAATGGAAAAGTGTACTTTACCAAATTCATTGTCAAATTCATGCCTCATTTTTACACGTAAAGCAAGCTCCATGAACATCATTTCATCTTGCTTTTCATCTTCTAGTGAAAATAATCCTTGTTTCATGCCACCAGCCAATAGATGACCTCTACTATTGATAAATCGAGCAGAACGCATTTTGACGTTTAGTTTAATTATTTTCTTACAGATATTTTCAAGTTCTTCAATATCATCCATTAGTCTAATTAAACAAGCGAACTATTTATTGCGATCTGAATTTACTGAAGTCTGTGACATCAGAATCTCCTAAAGAAATTTCAGATTACTACAAACACTTGTCGTTATTTTGGACGGACATCATGCATTTAATGGTCAGTAAGCCACAGGCATTAACATCAATTGGTCCAATGAGGGCATTTACATCAAATTCAAAAAAAATTTCGACAGAATTAATTGAGATCAACGAATTATTAGGAGAGTTTAGTCAGTACTACACAGAATACTATAAACAACTTGCAGACACATGGAGTGTTGCTCAGAATAAGGTTAATAAAAAATCTCAAAAAGTCCCTCAAGATGCAGAGCAAATAGATTCATTGAAGAGAGTGTGGTTAGATATTTTTGATAATGATTTTACAGAATTATTTGATTCAGGAAAATTTGGAGAAAATTATGGGAAACTTGTATCAAAAGAATTAGAATTAACAAAGCACTGGAACAACATTACAAATGTAATTTTACAATCAGCAAATTTACCAAGTAAAGAAGAGATAGATGAGGTGTACAAGGAAATTCATTCTCTTAAAAAAAGAGTTGCAAAATTAGAGGTAGAATTAAAGAAAAAAGAGAGAGTGAAAAATGCAAAGTGAGACAAATATAGATCCAAAAATAATTGAACAAGTTTTAAAATTTAGTAAAAATGTAATTGAAGCTCCAAAATTAGTTTCAGCACCTGATGAAATTAGTTTAGAAGTTACACCATACGATGTAGTTCAAGAAGTTGACAAAACAAGATTATTACACTATACTCCATTAACAGATAAACAACACAAAACACCATTACTCATTTCATATGCATTGATTAATCGTTTCCATATTTTAGATATTCATCCTGAAAAAAGTTGGGTTAGAAACCTACTCGAACAAGGATTTGATGTATACATGTTAGATTGGGGAACACCAACTAGTATGGACAAATATTTGGATTTTGATGATTATGTAAATGGTTATCTAGATAGTTATGTAGAGCACATAAAAAATGAGTCATCTGCTGAAAAAATTTCTCTACAAGGATATTGTACGGGTGCAACAATTGCAACTGCATATACGACTTTACATCCTGAAAGTGTAAAAAACTACATTGCAACTGCACCAGTAATTGATGGATGGAGGGATACAACAGTGATTAGCAATCTTGCAAAGCACATGGATGTAGATAAAATGGTAGATACAATAGGAAATATGCCTCCAGAATTCATGTATTATTGTTTTTCAGTGCTTAAACCATTTGAACAAGGGATTGAAAAATATGTGAATTTTTTTAAAAATATTGAAAATAAAAAATTTGTAGATAATTTCCTCAGAGTTGAAAAATGGTTAGGGGACACTCCTCCAATTCCAGGAGAATTATTCAAACAATGGATTAAAGATATCTATCAAGAAAATTTGTTAATTCAAAATAAGATGTATGTAGGAGGTCAAAAAATAGATTTAAAAAAAATAAACATGCCAGTGTTTACACAGGTGGCAGTAGGAGATCATTTAGTTTCGCCTGAATGTAGTATGCCACTTCATTACGCAATAGGCAGTGAAGATAAAACACTTCGAATGTATCCAACAGGACATGTGGGAATGATTGCAAGTTCATTATCACAAAAAAAAGTATTGCCTGAGCTAGGTAAATGGTTACTAGAAAGATCATAAAATAAAAAAATAAAAATAAAAAAATAATTTTTTATTAGTTGGTTTTTGTACTGAATACAGAAATCCAGGATTTTAGAATATTTCTATTTAATTCAGCAAAGGATTTTGCATTGTCATTAAAAGTTTTGATATTTTGTTGTGTTGCATCAATAGTTGCGAGAGTTACTTGATTTTGAATTGATGTTTCCTTTACGAATTCTTCAGTAGTGTCTTGAATTACTTGAACTGCAGCATCAGGGATTTTTGTTTCAACACCAGTTTTTCTTGTAAATTCTTTTTGTAGTGATATTGTAGAATCTACAATGTTTTCATATGCTTGCAAATATTCTTGTTGTACATTTGTAATTGCTTGATGATATTGTGGTATTGAAGTTCTAATCCCATTGAAGAGTTTATTTACATTTTGTCGATATACTGAAAATAGATCTTTTGGATTTGAATTAGTTTGTTCGTTCTTACTCAATTTTTCACCCCCCTATCTTTTGATTTTTTTGCTATCGGAAAAATGATGACTTGTACCAAATCACCTTCACTTAATTGGAGGGCATTTCGTTCTGCTTCAGGAATTGAAATTCTACCATTGCTTCCTACAGTTGTCTTGTATGCACCCCAATTCATAAAAGATGGAAGCATTTGTCCAAGACTAAACATTGTATTCATACCCTGATTCTGCATTGATGACATATTTTGCATTAAATCAGACTGAACCTGTTTAGTATTATCAGAAACTTCCTTTAGAGTGTCCAAAGGGTTGAATGTTTGAGTGGATTGATCAGTCATTAATGAACCAAAACTTTTCATAAATTCAGATTGAGCACGACCGCTTTTCTGAATCCAATCTTTGAACATTTCGGCAGGATTGTATAGGTTATCATTACCATTCATTGGTAAATATCGGAATTATTTTATATTTAAATGAATCTAATCAGAATTTAAGAATTCTAAAATTATAGAAACAAAAGAATCGGGATCTTGTACATATGGAGTATGACCAATTCCATCCATTCTAAAAAATTTACAACTCTTAATTGATGCAGTAAAATCATCAGCAAATTTTACAGGAATAACAGGATCATCTGAACCCCAAACAACCATAGTTGGTACATTGATTTTTTGAAGTTTTGTTGTAATTATTGGGGCATTTTTTAATCCAAGGATAGTAGACATAAAGGCAAGTTTTGCATTTGGCAACTTCATTCTAGAAATAAAATTGTCGATGATTTTTGTTTCAACAAGTTTGCCTGAATCTTCCATCACCTCAAATGCATTTTTTGTATTTTGTTCATTAGGGTATAATGCAGCCATGATATATGCATCAAGTGCAGGAGTTGACTGTTTCATTATACCTGAAGGTGAAACAAGTATGAGTTTTTCAACATTTTGAGAATTTTCTGCAGCATATTCTGCAGATATTTGTCCACCCAAAGAAGAACCAATAATTATAGGATTTTTAATATCAAGAACATCTAAAAATGACTGTAAAAATTCTGTGAAAAATTCAATGGTGTAATCAGTTAGAGGTTTATCACTATGACCAAATCCAATAATATCAGGAACAATTACACGATAATGTTTTTCAAATAATGGGATTACTTTTTCCCATCTTTCAGCAGAAGCACCCAGTCCATGAACTAGTATCAATGTTTTTTTAGAGTTTCCTGATTCAAGATAACGAATTTTATTTCCATCTACTTGAATAAATTTTTCATTCATTCTTTAAGGTACAATTGGTTTAACTAGTTAAATTTTAGTAATTTTTCCGATCAAATGAAATTTCAATTTTATGAATGAATTTCATAGTGAAGATAATTATCTTTTTTAATATGAATAATAGTGAAAAAACGTGATAAAAAAGAAAATTTCAAGAATAATAGTTCCATTAGATGGTTCAAAAAACTCCACAAGAGGGCTAGAAATGGCAATTACCATAGCCAAACAATCAGATGCGGTAATTACAGGTATCTATTCAATTTATGCACCACCACATTCTGAATTCAAAGGAGTTGGATCAGTAGAAAAAGCATTCAACAAACAATTGAAGAAAATCATGGAAGAAGCCAAAGTATTGACTACAAAAAATGATGTCAGATTCAAAGAGAGGTTGATGAGAGGAGACACAGGATACAACATTGTCAAACTTGCGCACAGTAAAGGAAAATTTGACATGATAGTTATGGGGTCACGTGGAAGAAGTTCTGCTAAAGAAATGTTCTTTGGAAGTGTGTCAAACTATGTAGTACATGCATCAAAAATTCCAGTTTTGATTGTAAAATAATTCTAAGATAATCCGTGTTTTTTAAAATATTGTTGATGATATTCTTCTGCTGCATAAAATGTTTGAGCAGGAATAATTTGTGTCACTATAGGGTTATCAAAAATATTTGAAGATATTAATGATTCTTTTGATTTTTCAGCAGTTTCTTTTTGATGATCATCATGATAAAATATTGCAGAACGATATTGAATTCCAACATCAGGACCTTGACGATTAAGTGTTGTAGGATTATGATTTTTCCAAAATACATCAAGTAATTCTTCAAAAGAAATTTCATCAGGATCATATTCTACTTGAACAGCCTCTGCATGTCCTGTTTTATCAGTACACACTTCTTCATATGTAGGATTTGGAAGTGCACCGCCGATGTAGCCTACTTTAGTGGAGGATATTCCTTTTGTTTTACTAAAAATATCCTCAACATGCCAAAAACATCCTGCGCCAAATGTTGCTTTCAATTTAATGTGATTTCAAAGATACTAGATTAAAACCATGTGTAAAAATTAATTTTAGATTATTTGACATTAGTAAATATTTCAACAACTTTTTTTGCTAAACTTTCAATGTTTGCAGTGGGTTCAGCTGAAATTAGTAAAAGGATTTGAGTAATAGGAAATGGAAAACTCACTAATACTGCCTTGTCTCTTCGTGCAGCAAGGTAATTTATGGGACCTAGACTCTCATCATATTCTTTACGAATAGATGCTTTTGATACAAATTCTAAAAACGATTGTAATCTAGTCTCATCTCCCTCATAAGGTGTAAGACCTTCTTTAAAACCACCTGCAATTAATTTTCCATCTTTATCTACAATTCCTGCAAAACGAATTTCAGATTCATTCAGAAGTTGAGTGCATTTTTCGGTGTATAGACTGTTTTGATCAGACAACACTAGTAATTCAACATATGAAAAATAAAAACCTAGCCTAGAGATATAAAATCACTTTAAATGGCATTTTAACAACACATAATCGATAATTTTTTGTTCTGATGCTTTTTTCATTTTCTTAATTGATTTGAATAAAATGGATTCAACATATGAAGGATATTGGTTCAGTATAGATTTCCGTAATTGTGTCCTATTATGAATATAGAAATCAGCTAATGGATCATATACAGATGAGCCAATGAATTTTTCCTCAGTAATTGTAAATCCTGCCACATCTACAAAGTTACGAATTTGATCAATAGAATAATGCTCAGAAGACCACGTGAATTTTAAAATTCCTAATCTAGAAACAGATGATGAATTCATTGTAATAGGAATAGCTAAAACTAAAAATCCAGAGTCATTTAAAACCCGTTTTGATTCTAAGAGAAATTCTGAAACAGGTTTGAAGTGTTGTGCAGATTCTAATGCCAAGACCCTATCAATAGAATTATCTGCAAATGGTAATCTAATAGATGAAGAATTAATAGATTCAATGTTTGGTTGTTTTCCTAAATGTAGTTGTGAATAGTTTATGTTTACACAATTTACAGATAGATGATCAAATTTTTCCATCCAATAAATTGCAGGACCAGATAGTCCACTACCTACATCAATAATTTGTTGTGCAGATGAAAGTTTAGCCATATCTGCAAAGTAAGAGCAGAGATTTTTTTGGGCAGAAATAGGATCAGTATTGTTTTCATCCCAATATCCAAAATTGAGCATATTTCCACCTGTTGCAATCTGCATGACAGGAGATAAAGTATTGTAAAGATTTACAACATCTTTTTGATTACGACGAAATGTCCATAAAAAAACATCAAGAGGGTTAATGGTGACCAAATATGATTTCAAGTCTTCTCATGATAGGAGGTATTAATTTCTAGGGTTAAACTACATAGTACACAATACTAATAATTTTTATTTATTTAGCAAACAGAGATTTCATATGAGTGATTCTGATGTATCAAAAATTGTTCTTGCAAAATGGTCAGATAGATTTTTTGCATGGTTAATTGATTTTGTAGTAATTTCATTGATTTCCACTATGATTATTTTTGTAACATTTGGTACAATTGATTATAAGATTGGAGAAGGTTTTTGGGCAGAAAATTCACAATACATACCTACTAGCATAATATTCTTCGTATATTGGATAATTGTAGAATACAAAACGAATCAAAGTATAGGAAAAAAAATGATGAATTTAAGAATCACAGACATTAATGGAAACAAACCAGGTTTGAAGGGAATTATCATAAGCAGTTTTGGTAAAGCATTTTTACTTCCATTTGATTTAGTTTTAGGTTGGATTTTTACCAATGAGAAGCGTCAAAGAATTTTTTGTAAATTAGGTGATACTTTAGTTGTAAAAAATAAATCATCAGAAGATATAACAGATATAAAATATCTCAAAGATTGATTTTGTCAGATTTTCTTAAACTATTACTATGAAGAATTTATCAATCAGATCTATTAGCAACCTTTGATCTTTTTGCAATAATGTCTGAGAATAAAAAAGAATGGTGGATAGGATTGGCAAAAGAGCTTCAAAAAGATATTGAGTATGAAGAATAATTCAAGTAAAATAAAAAACCATCAAAGAGAAGAATCAAATTATATTTTAAAATTAAAAATATTATAAAAAAGCAAATTATTAATTTCTAGATTATTGTTTTACAAAAAATAATCAACAAGATCATACATAATTAAGATAATAAATATAAGGAAAATTTAAAAAATATCTTAAATTCGACCAATCATTTATCATATTCTTAAATATTTGTTTAGACATAATATATCATGAAAATGGATGAAAAAGACACACAGATTCTAAAACATCTTTTAATAGATTCCAGGCAATCTGCAAGAAAATTGTCTTTGAGGATGGGAGTGTCTACAGTTACAATGATCTCAAGAATGAAAAAACTAGAACAAGAGAAGATCATTCAAGGATATTCAGTTCGTCTAAATCATGAGCTTTTAGGGTACGATATTACTGCAATAATTGAGATTACAACAAATCAAGGAAAAATGTTAGAAATAGAATGTGAAATTGCAAAAAAAGAAAATGTGATTGCAGTGTACGACATCACAGGAAATGCAGATACGATAGTTATTGCAAAATTCAAAGACAGAAAAGATTTGAGTGATTTTGTAAAAAAATTATCAGCAATGCCAAATATTGAAAATACAATTACCAATATTGTACTAAATACAATCAAAGAAGATAGTAGATTAATTTAGAATTTTATTATGGTCTTGAAATTCGTTCCATATTGATAATTTTTCCAGTGTGGTCATCGATTTCTAAAGCAATCTCCTGATATCTAGCAGTTACAATAACTGTAGTGATTTTTGGGTTATCAAGTGAGATAATAGAATCTAATTCAAAATTTTCATATCCATTTTCTATCAATTTTTTACGAACAGTTTTAATGATTTTTTCATCATTGACTTTAAAATCATCATTTCTAAATTTGAACCCTAATGAAATTAAAATCAGAATTATGAATAATCCAAACCCCATTTGAAACCATAAAACATCCATTAGTAACATTTCCCTAATAACCTAAATCATGCCATGAGATAGGAGTTAAATTACATCTACAATTTTCTCGTTTACCACACTTTGGACAATTACAATCACATAGCAGTAATGATGCATCACAACCAAGACATTTTGTATATTCGGCATAATCTTCATTCATCTTAAATTAATAATGTACATTATAAAAAATAAATTTAAAAATGCATTTCTTTACATTTGTTTAAAATTTTAAATTTTTATCAGAATTTTATCCACCAGTTGCTGCATCAAACAATGCACACTCACATTTATCCCTCTCATTACAATAAGGGCATCTACAATGACAGTGAGGTAATGGATTATGACATTTTTGACAATTAGTTAATTGATCAATCAAAAGTATTGTTATTTTTTGAGACATGTTTATTCTAAGTTTGTCCCTCAATTCCAGTTAAGGTCAAAGTTGCCAAAACATAAGGTAATTTGCGAATTTTCCAAGTAATTTCTTCACGTAATTCATCATTAGTTTCAGCAACGACTTCTACAATAATGTCATATGCTCCAAAAGTTCCATGAGATTCCTTTACAGATTTTATTTTACGAATTACTTGTAATATGTCAGATTCTGTACCCAGATTACAATTTATCAACACATATGCTTTCTTCATATTCAATTTTCAGTTAAATTATATTTTAATAATTTGACAATAATTATGTAAATATATGATTAAAATAGAATTATTATTAAACAAATGTTAATTTATTTATAATATTTACTTATATTCATTTTTCACCTTTTTAAATTAATGTCATGGGTAATTCAATGTCCAAAACATGGCATAGTAATCAAAGAATATCATTTTGAAGCATTACACAGTTTAGAATGTCACAGTAAGAAAACATGTAGTTTAAAAAAAAGAGCGGACTTATTTGTTTGAGCAAATTGAACAAACCATTTGGGAAACAAAAGAAGAGCGATTACTAGATTCAAAAGAACTAGCAGACAATTAACTAAAATATGTCAATAAAAAAATAACTAATCCTAAATTTATTTTAATTAGGAAAACATATTTTTTCATGTAACAAAATGTCATAAATTATTTCATTTGGACCTTCAATGACATCATCACATTTTTCACAAGTATATTTCATAGATTTATTACACATACATCACTAATGAAATTTTTCATACATTCATTTCAAAAATATTGATTTTCATATCTAAAACATTTCAAACCGTTTGTTTTATCCTCACAATGTTTACATCTATGGTTAAATTGGACATACTCAAATTTTGAAGTTCCAGTGAACTTTATTATCAAAGCTAAAATCAAAACAACTCCCAGCATAATTCCTATCAATAACATTATCATATCCATAATATGATATATAAAATGAAATTTAATCATCTATATGAACAACTATTACAAATGTAAAGAAAACACAATAAAAATTTAAAAAATTTTAATACTATACATACGTAACAAGATGTAACGAGGAAATGCCATCAATTGCAGAACAGATTGGTGGGACATATTGGATATTTGTTTTCCATTCATATCCTCGTTGATATTCATTAAAAAATAAATAAAAATATTTTGTAAAAATTTTACATTACAATACAGGATTTGTAAACAATTGGTTAGTTTGATTAAAATAATTTTTTTGAAAATAAAAAGAATCTCAGTCTTGTTCTGAGATAATATTTAGAGTCATACTAGTTTTGATATGAGGTAGTGCTCTAATTGCTTTTGTGATAACGGTTTCTAAGGATTCATAGTTTTGAGATTCAATTTTGCACAAAACATCATAGAAACCAAATACAACATCAGCTTCTTTTACTTCTGGGATATGGCTTAGATTTCGTAACACCTCATATTCTTCACCTTTTTCAGTATGGATCACAACATATGCTTGAGATGAATTTTTTCCAAGCATTACATTGACAAGTTTGTCAGCAGGTTTGAAAAGTTCTTCACATTCAGAACGAGTAAGGGTCATCGTAGAATGTATTTCAGGCATTTTACGAATAGTTCCAGTTACAATGCTTTGAATTCCTGCCTCATCATCATCAGATTCAACTTTTGCCAAGATGTCATAAAGCCCAAAAGTTCCATGAGCTTCAGTAACTCCATCAATTGCATTTAATGCAGAGATGATGTTTTTTTCAGCACCCAAATCACAGTTCATCAAGACGTATGCTTTTGCCAATGAGATCACCTGTTACTCTTGACCCTGAATTCCCATCAGTGTCAGTGTAGAACGTATTTTTGGAATTTTTCTGATCTTCCAGGTAATAGTCTCACGTAATGCCTCTACTTGAGAAGACTCTACTTTTGCCAAGATGTCATATGCTCCAAAGGTGCCATGTACTTCAGATACACCTTCAATTGATTTTAGTTCTGAGATTACTGCTTCTTCAGAACCTAGCTCACAGTTTATGAGAACATAAGCTGTTGCCATTATTGTGTGACTCCTATTTTCATAGATTTGTTATGATATTGATACATATAAGTAATAATCTAAATTTACTGAATAATTATGATATAGAATCAATTTTTACTAAATGAATGTTTAGTAAATTATTGAATTTTTTAAAAAAATTTATCAAATTTTTAATAATAAAAAATAGAATTTAGGTTAAAAAATTCAAGATAAAAATAGTCGTGTAATATGGGTGAAACCTAGTTTACACTAGGGTGATTAAAAATGAAATCATCGTACAAGTCGTGTATTATTCCACTTAGATGATTGAAATGAATCATCGCGCATAGTCTCTATGTAAGTGGCTGAACCGTTATGTTGGTCTATTAGTAAAGGCTGGCTCACCACTCGCCGAAGCTTGTGATCTACACCACCTTCCTATCAACGCAGTCTTCTGCTGCCGACCTTCATCTTACGAAAGAATAACTTGTCTCGGGATGGGATTCGTGCTTAGATGCTTTCAGCACTTAGCCCAAACGGCTTAGCTGCCCGGCCTGCCTTATCAGACAACCGGTAAACCA
>Ga0233429_1001783_pt1 | contig 24294 bp, 16 predicted proteins | sample SI_118_April2016_3_FD_179879 | JGI IMG/M metagenome (GOLD analysis project Ga0233429, IMG submission 179879) | Seawater microbial communities from Saanich Inlet, British Columbia, Canada - SI_118_April2016_135_MG | ecosystem: Environmental > Aquatic > Marine > Inlet | place: Canada: British...
GCTCACTGTCCGATATAAGTTTTTTCAATAAGATTGTTTCACTTTTTAATTCTTCCTGTGGTGGAATTGGTTCGCCCTCTTTTGCATAGCTCAAGCACGTAATACTGACTATTGCAAAAACCATTATAACTATTCTTTTCATTTGCTATTCTCCCTGTAATTAAAGATCAAAATAATAAGATACCGTCATTGCGCTGTGATTACATTTTCATTTACCAACCTCTTTTTTTCTTCTATTTCATTTTTCCTCAAATATCACCTTTCTGTAAATCAGAGGATATTATTTCAAGCTGCTCATCAAATGATTTACGTAGACGTCCCAACAACCAGGCACAAGAAAGAAAAATTACGCTAATAGCAGCTCCAATCAGTGAAGTTGTCATTGAAAGAGCCAGTCCTTTGAGAACATTTGCCAACTTTCCACCTGATCCTAATTCAATGAAAGAGTTCATTAGCCCCACAAGGGTCCCTATAAGGCCGATTGTAGGCGCCGTCGTGCCAAGATATTCAAGCCACGGACGGCCCCAGTCTATTTCCTGGGAATTCAGGGAATCCGACAATGCGGTTTTGCGAGCATGATCAGTAATATCTTCAGTATAAACCCCCTCTTCAGAAATCGCCCGAAATTCACGGGCCTTATTTCGAAATACACAAAAAACATTTAACGAGTCATCTTTATCCGGGTTATTGTCGCCGTACAGAAACAGACGGCGTGACCACAATAAATGGATTGCGAAGAAGAAATACCGGTTGACAATAACAACTGCACCGGCTACAAATATGCCACCCAGTAGAAACGAAAACAGTCGCCCCGTATTAGCCAGTACTAGAAAAAGATAATCGGCAAACAGTCTACCCTTCCATACTATCACTACCGCAAAACCAAAAGTGATAATTATGAAAAACAACCATGTAAACAGATATTTATACTTACGATATAGCATGTGTTTTCTCTTACAGTAAAACCAAACCGTTCAACTACAGGAATTAATATAATATTTATTAAATAACGCAAGGATATTATTATCCTTATTACTGTTGTTCCTCTTCATCCAACCTTTTTTTGATTCTAAACACCTTTTTTTGATTATCCTCAGTGAGGGTTGAAGTTCTGCCGTAAACAGTATAAACCGTTGCTTTCAGGAACTTCCTTATCTCTTGCGATATATGCTTGCGTTTGCCTGTACTGACGTATGCAATATCGGCCAGTTCTTCCATAGTATTCAAATAAAGATCATGAAGAGTCTTAAGTATGCTTTGCCGTTCTACGACCTGTTTTCGAGACTGTGCAAGAACATCTATCTTCCAGGTATAGGATTTAATCAGTCTATCTGCTTTCTCAGCAAAGGTCTCAATATCCTTGGCCTCTTTTGTCATATCAATTATCTCGTTTTCGAGCAAGCGTTTTTTCCCGTTGCCACTCTCTGCCGGAAGCAAGGAACGCTTCCACATAATCTCTCGTTCAATCTCCCGCTTACGCTTTTTCCTTTCGCGAAGGTCCTTGAATATCATATCAAGAATTGAAGAGATCGCTTCACTACCCTCAACATACTTCTCGTATTCATGCAATGTATGGTCTATATACGAATGAGTGGAAACAGAGATTGCTGTAACAAAACCATTAATACAATTCTTGTCATTCCAGTTAATCCCGGAATCTTGTAAATCATAAACCGATACCATTTCTGTTATTAAACGGTCCATAGCTTTTGAGAAATAATTTTCTAATGTATTGTCTACTCCCTGAATCCTTTCCTGCATGTCAAAAAAAAGCTTGAATCCTTCTTCAATTTCATCACTTTCCAGCCATTCTTCAAAAGATGCCTTATCTACCAGCGTTTCATTGCTATATTCCTGTTTCAGATCGCATTTTGATAGTGTATCAAAATGCGCAGTGTATTTGGCAAACTCAATATCGACGGGAGTAATAGGCTCTTTCGTACAACCCATCCCTGCCGTACACACAAGCAATATGCCTATTGTTAATATCTTGAGGTTTTTCAAGGCGCCTCCTTTATTTCTACCTTTATATTCCGGATTTGCATTTTCGGACGACCTTCCTTATGGCTGTCGATTTCAAAATGTACCTCAATCTTATAGATATCCTTGACTTTGTTTACCGTCAAATTTTCCTGTTTTAACGCCAGACGAACGGCGTCTACCAGTGAATCGCTCAGTAGAAAGCCTCTGTGCAAACTGCATTTATCCCATACTTCAGGGTCGTCCATCTGTTTTTTTATGTAAGAATGTATCTCCGGACGAAGATCTTCCAGATTTATTTTCTGAAAGCCCAATTCACTTTCTATCTCTTTTGAGGTCATGTCCCGCCTTGTTCCGTCCATCCATAAAACCGGCCACACGGTAAACTCTTTTTTGAAACTATCTTCCGGCACTGCAACAAACGGCATGTTGTATTGGCGACAAATATCCTTCCATTGATTGAGCGTTAATTGCCGAAACTCTTTTTCCTCGTAAAAGTATTCAATTATTGGCAGATTACCCTCCCTGCGGAGTTGCTTGATCTCTTTTTTCTCTGCCTTCTCTCTCATCTCTTCATTCTCCAGCAGTATCCTGGCTGACTTTGTAAGCGGCACCTTTTTTACCAGCCTTGAAGTATTGTTTAACCCTCTTTGTCCATCAGCTTTTGTTGTAGAGATGTCTGTTTTCGTTAATTCTTCTCCCTCTTTTTTTTCTCGATCGGCACTAAGGCCACGCTTCATTTCCTTCCCGTGCTCTTTCTTTGCCTCCTCCCGAAGCTTCTCTTCATCTGCCTCTTCTACAGATGGAACCTGTGGAGTATCTCCTCCCTTCACAACAACCTGAAACGCCCCGCATTTTGTTGTCATGCTCCCCGAAAGAAAATCTGCAATATAGTCTGACGACCTGCCGTTTAAATTTTCCGGTGCAGCCGGAGGCAGTGAGACTACGATTAAATAATTCCCTGGTTTTTTGAAGATGGAGAGACGGCTCGGTTTTGAATACTCTGATATCTGTTTGTCCTGCTCTACATCCTCCGGGTTGAGCCATCTGTTCCCATCATATTCAAACATACGCCACTCTAATCGTCTCCTGATATGCCTGGACAGAGAAGAGTATTCCTGAGAGAAGGAGGCGGACAGATGTACAGTGGTATCTTTCCTGTGTTTCCCTGCATCTACTACAAGTGTTTTCAGTTTAAAGGCAGCGTCATCTGTTTGTCTATTAGACGAAACACCATAAATTGAAGCAGAAATACGCTTTGTGTTTTTTACGCCGTTATCCGGCGACAAGCACGTGACATCAGTGATGCAAACATTTTCAGTTGCAGCCATCACAAAGGAGTAGAGAAAGTAGGATAGCACGCACACTACCAGGCCGGTCAGCAACCATTGTGTCCACCACCAGACAGAGCTTTTATTTTCAGGATTTACGTTATTTTTCATATCTATTCCCTATTGACTCTTTCATAAACCTCATTGATTTCTCCGGCATCTTTCAATTTATAGAGTTCATCGGTAACAGCTGCAAATTTTTCATGCGGTGTGCCTTTATCGGCGGCATAGCTAATTACTCGATATTTTCTATCCATAATTGATACTCGCTGAGAGAGCCTGCCGTGTTTTAATGGCACTGTTTTCCCGCCACTAACTATTTCAAAGATATCCCCATTTTTTCGCATCTGAATATTAAGAAGTTCTCCTTTAATAGATGCATCCTCTATAATTTCTACTGCTTCTGTATGCCTGAGATTGATTAATGGGTCTGCCTGATGTTCCTGCCTATTCGGATCACGAACTAAAAGAACCAATGATGCTATCAGCAGAAAGGCAAGATCCAGAAACAGGGTCTTGGACATATCTATCGGTTTATATTCGGACAGTTTTCCCACTCTAATTTTATTCCACGGAATGTCGTTCTATAAATTCACAAATTGCTCCATGACGTTTTTTATGTTTAATTGCTACCGGCAGCTTATCCGCCCATATAAGCTGCTTCTGAAGTGCAAAAAACTGGTCCTGCAACTCCTTGAACTGTTTATTATCTTCCAATCTGTTTCCTGAATAATCAATAGCCATAAGTACGGTATCAGAAACAGCTACATACAGACCTGGTATCTGTTGCCAGCAATATTTATCGTACCATACCTTCAATCTTGCAATCTGCGGATATTTAGAATCATTTGCCCTCAGACGGTGCGTGCCAAGGTAAAGCGCCAGTTTTGTCGCCAGATCGACATCTTCATCCGGCAGCATGGTTGTGCTTGATGAATCAACTCCAATATATACAGCCCATGGTGTTTTCCCATCAAGGTCACCGGTTTCACGTTCAGCCAGACTATTCAGAATATCCGCAATACGCGGATATATTCCATGAAAATCAGACTCTGATTCATCTTCCGTTTCCAACCTCTTCACGTAAACCTTGTCTACCGCATCTCTCCATAGTGGATCATATCTGTTCAATACAATTTCTTGAACCAGTGATGGAACAAGCGACGTGCCGGTATGACAAGGCGCCCACACAATCGTATTATTATGTCCTGAATACCAGCAATCCTGACTGTTTTGTTGAATATTTGCTTGTCTGACAAGTTGCAAACCTTCGTGATACTCCATGTGTGCCTCAAAGCCTTTCAAAAAAACCTCTGATTCCGGATCTACGCTGATAATATAATACCACCGGGAATTAACATGTGTGTAAGTTACCAATGTGAACACATATCCTTTGCCCCCGGGACTTGTACGTCTATCAAAACGTACCCACTCTTTCCAGCCTAAAGGTTGAGTCTTTCCTTCAGAGAAATCTAGAAAAATGCCGTCAACCCACTTGAAACGATGTTTTAGTTTATCGTCCGACACCGGAAGAGAGAGAAGGTGCTTTGATGCCCCAGTGATCAACTTCTGACATTCTAAATAGGAGCCTTCAAGCTGCTTAATTTCTTCTCCAAACATCCCGTCATCAGCAAATCCAGGAATGTCCCTGACACGGTTCCAACCGAGACTGAATGAATATTTGTTTATTGCATTATCCACCTTATTTAACAGGTCAATCAGTACTTTCATTGTTTCAGGATGAGCGTATTTAGTGCGATTGTCCTTTACCGCTTGAAAGAGCATGGCCAAAGAACATTCAGGTTCTTCACGTATGCCAAACCCCTGGCTATGTAATAAAACGTAGTCTTTCAAGTCAGTAAATGTTTTCTTGAATTCATGAAAACCCTTAAAACCCTCTTCCAGTATACACCTTACCAACATAACAGAAAATGCGAGATTCAAGTGGATATCAGTATGTGTTTCAATTGTAATATCAGTGCCGGTAGTATATTTTTCACGGTATTTTTCTATATCCTTATATCCGTCTTCACTTATCACCATTTTCAAAGTAGAATTGTGTTCCTCCGTGCTGCGATAAAAACTAGTATATTCCTCTGGCTTATCTCCACTGCCAATACGTAAGGAGATAGATCCTTTGCCACTATTCCTCCTATCTTCATAGTGACTCGTTTCCGTGAATAATTTATAAATTATTTGACCGTTTGCCATTATTTTGTAAAAGTAAAGTGGTTGAGCACTTTTGTATATTCCTTTTTAAACAAGATAAAAGTATACGAACAATAACTTCTTAATTGGTTAAAATCTAATAAAACAACATTGTGACAATATTGTCAGTTTTCTTTAATTCGTCTGTACAGTAAACCACCAGCTATGCTGGTGTGACTAAATAAGGCTATGCCGTGTAAAGCGAGATAATAGGATGTATAATACCTCCAGGAAGCTCCCAAAGGGGAAAGCTTCGAGGAGGCTTATATATGAAAGATTGGAGAAGTTTAGCACATACAAAATGGGATTGCAAGTATCACATGGTACTTATACCCAAATACAGACATAAAGTATTTTTTGCTAAGAGTCGTAAACGGGTTGGAGAAATGTTATGAGAACTGTGTCGGTATAAAGGTATTGAATTGTTGGAGGGGAACGCGCAGCCAGATCATATACATATGTGTGTTTCTATTCCTCCGAAGTACAGTGTAGCAATGATCATTGGGTACTTGAAGGGTAAAAGTGCAATACGGATTCACAGAGAATTGTTAAAGCATAAACGAGGTTTTACCAATCTTCACTTTTGGATCCGAGGATACTGCGTGAGTACAGTTGGCTTAGATGAAGAAAAGGTAAGAAAGTATATTCGCGAACAAGCAAAGATGGATCGAGACCAACAAGGTCAGCAGTATCTTGAAATTAATGATGAATTTTAAATTAACCTAATACCCCCTTTTAGGGGGTTTCCTCAAGCCCCCGGCTATGCCGGTGGTCGTTGACTAAGGCATTCGGCAAACATCAAAAAAACTCACCACCAAAATAAACATTAGTGCGTCAACCAGTTTACCTGATTCTGCCATGTATTTCCGGTATTACTAAAATCATACTATGTAATATCACAATCATTATCATAGATCAGGTTATAAGTACCGTGTACTTAAGTACACGAACCTATAATCTAAGCACAAACGCTGCCTGTACCGTAGAGCAGAAAGATAGTAATGCAGCAACCAAGATAAGAATATTCTTCATAAAACACCTCCGTAAATTGTGTAAAATTGTAAACCATTACCGTCCTCATCTTGGGTGATATAAGAGCATATAAATTTCATTATTAATAAATTGAGAGAAGATATCTTTCCCATAACAAAATTCTGACCAAGGCTGCATCTTTTCTGTTTACTAAATATGGCATCCATGTTACTTGAAAAATAAGGTTGCACTCATTTGTCTCTCTAATGCCTGTAACTACCCTTTTATTAAATCCATAATCTTTAATCTAAATTTCTCATCATAGAAATAAAATTAAAACAAACCTCTATCGTATGCTTTGTTTGAAAAGTGAAAGATTATATCTGTGGCAACAAGTTATATGCCAAAAGGAAGCTTAACTTCTAATAATTTAATTAAGAAACACTACTCTTTCTTAATCCGCTAATTGACAATTACTTATGCTAATTTTTAATACTTTTTTTATTGTGTTTGATGATTATGTGAGAGTGTGTTTCGATATAAATGGTGTGTCATGGCGCATAAGTGTGCCGGGCAAAAGTGTGACATGGCACATAAAATAAAGAAATAGCGGATTTGGTAGTTGCTATAACGAAATAACAAAGCGGTTAATTGGTAATAGCAAGAATTGATTAATACGGCAATAAGATATTTTCTAAATACCTTAGTTTACAACTGTATACCTTTACATTACAAATGCCTATAGAACCTTCACTACCTGCATCAGTTTATCCTTATCCACATTTCTTTAAGTAACTCATTTATAACTTTCATGAGTTCTCTTATTTTTTTCTCCATAATCTTTACTTTGCAAAACAACCTTACTCTTTTATAATAACTGTCCTTCGCAAATATTCATAAGTGCCGATTTGATTGACATTTCTAAAGGAGCTTGATAAGTTGACTCTATAAAAAAAAACAATAAATTTTATTAAAACCCTCCTTTCAATATTCAACTTGATCGCTAATCTTACTGCTAAAAATCATGTACTGCGTCAACAACTCATAGTTTTAAACCGTTCTATCAAAAGACCACAAATCAAGACCAAAGATCGCTTGTTTTAGATCATTCTTTGTCTCTATTGGAAAAATTGGCAGGATTCATTGATTGTTTTAAAACTGGAAACTGTTGTTGACTGGCACAAAAAAATTTCCGGTTGTTTTGGAGATGAAAGTTTGGAACCAAAAAGCTGACTGCGTATTGACTACGCAAGGTAAGAAGGGCTCCATTAACCTCATTATTTTGCTACAAATTCATGTCTATCAATATCCTAAAAACCCGGCAGGGTTTATTGACCACTTATTGGTCGGGCAAGGGCTCTCTGTTGCCATAGGTTCTTGTCAGTATGACTCTGTTGATTCCTGCCATTACGGAGTATAACATACTCGTAATTAGCAGACGTTAAGAATAAGTCTTGGAATATTATAGGTTTGCATGTAATAAATTGTCTCTAAAAATGGTGGGGCATTATCATGGTTCAATCTCCCCACGCACCTTTTTTTGTGACATAAGATAAAGACTTATGGCACTCATTCGGCATTAGTGGTGGAAAAATAATCAGAAAAGTAAGATTCCTCCCCACCTAGTTAGAAGGCACTAGCACCTGCTGTTACAATTCTTCCCACCGATCTCGTTTATAATTATCTTACTAACATATATTAACTTGAAATTATCTATTTTCCGAATGTCATCTAAACTATACTTTCGGCTTCTAAAAGTAGTTTTTAAAACATAACCTAACCTTAACCCATTTTTTCTCAATTTCTCATCTAAATATTTCTCATCAATTAATACATAATGCCCATGTGGTGCTGGCATTTTAAATTCATACCTTTCTTGTAAGCCTTCTGTCCAATCCTTAAATACAATAATTTCATCATTATTATCATCCTTATAAAACCATTTGTTATTTTCTACAACATTTCTTAGTCCGTCACGTAATCTTCCGTTTACATTAAATGGTTGTTCTATATCCCTAAAGTGCTGGTATAAGCCAATGACAAAGTCTCTATTTCTTGTAACTAAAGGAATTATCCCCAAATCTTTAATTTGTATAGGATCAGAATGAATATCAAAATAAAAAGAGTTTTCTAAAAATCTCAAAGGGAAATCTGCTCTACTTGGAAAAGTGAGAGTTTGTGGTGCATATAATATTTTCTTTGCCACCTCCTCTGGTTCTGGCAAATCAGCATCAAGAACTTTGTATCCAAATCCTATTAAAGAAAAAGAATGAGTAGGGTCTTCTGCCCATCCTTCTGCTGGTTTAATAGCTCCTTCTGCAGCAAGAATGATCATATTATCGTCTTTGTATTTAGATATATCTTCGATAGGCTCATTAAATTGTATTGTGGAAATCTCTTCCTTACTAACTGTTGTAGAATCATTGAGATTTGGCCACCATCTTGGTGCGCGACAGGGTATAATCTTCCAGAAAGATAAGTCTACTGGCAATGTCGCAAATGCATATTCTAAATAGAAATCTCTGGGGATTAATTCTTTATCAAAAAACCCATGTAATACACGCAAGAATGCAGAACGATAGACTTCACTTGCCTTTGTTGAAAATCCTGTCAAGAATTTGTCATTTTCATGACGACCATAAAAATCATGATTAGAAAGAAATTCAATATTATTTTCTAGTGCTATACTTTCTGCATTATATGCCCATAATTTCAAAAATGGTTGTCGAGTATTTTCTTCTATTTCTTGCGCTCTGGAGGAGTAAATAGGAGCAAGAATAGTATTAATGCTTTTATGAAAATAATCATTTGGCTCATAAGAATCTGGCAGCTCCTTTGACAAGATATAAGCTGGAAAGCTTTTAATTTCTTCTTTTGTTTGTAAAGCAATTTCAGAAAGTAGAGTTTCTACAACAACTGAACTTGTTTTAATTGAATCGATAATACATTTAGCTTTTATAAATGCTAAACTAGATTTATTTTGGCAGACTTGGAAAGCTTTGATTATTGGCAGTAACCCGATTGCAACAATGCTCTCAATTTTCCAACTACTTATCCAATCTAAAAGTCTTGTATATATTGCATCACGTTCTGACGAATTAGCTATTAGGCCACCAATGGCTGTTGCAGCCCTTTCGCGCACTAATGGGCTTGGCCAGACTAAGCGCTGAAATAATAAGTCTAGATCGTCAACTTCTTGAAAGTCTTCTTTTGCCCAATCTGGAGATTGTAAGTCTAAATCAGCCATCAATTCTTCTGCAAACTCAACACTTGCTTCGGTTATAGCTATTGATTTGTCTAAGTCGTCAAAACGACAAAAATAATCTACGCCACGTGAGATTGGCACACAATAATTTGCACTTGATTTGAAAAACTCTAAATATCTTTTGGGATATTTTTCCCTAACAAAATCCCATCTTCTTTCTGCCTTTTTATTGTCTGTCCAATGACTGGCCCACCCGCGACCATTAATCTGCGCATCACAAAGAAAGCTAAATGCGTCACTATTATCAAACTCATATGCTAATGGGTAAAGAATATTTTCTATCTCACCTGAAATAGACAGCTTGTTTCCTTCTTCCAATACTATTGATTTGATTATTTTATAAATCTTTTGATTATCATCATGATCTAGCCAATATTTTGTCCAACCAATTATATATTTCTCATAATTCCATTTGGTTTCTACTTCCCCTAAGTGGTCTATTAATTTTTCAGGTGTCACTTCAGCATAATTTATTTTCTCTTCTTTAGGATCATATGAACTGGTACCTCTTTCATCTTTATAATTTATTATTCCTAAATATTCCTGAATCATACTAAGAGATGTTTGAGCACCTTTGGATGATATCGACTTTTCTTTTAACTCTTCGAGAGAACCCTTGTCTAAGGCAGTAGTGGCTAACGCAATTTCGACATCATCAGAGAAAGTAAGTGAACGAACAACATACATAAAAAGATTTTGAGCAGGATACAATTTTTCATTGTTTGCATGTTCATAATAAAATTTAAACAGTAAATGTTTGTTATCTTTAGAAAGAAAATCTGCTAAACAATCTACCAAATGATTTGTTTCATCGTTATCTGTATACTTTCCAACATTTGTTATTATAGGAATAATTCTCTGCATCCAGTTGCTAATTATTTTATTATCAATTCTCGATTTTGCACATAATTCTATTGATTCTAAAACATCAGAAAGGTAGATATCTTTGCGATAACCATATCCAAGAAGATTATCTGCTGCACTTATAAGTAAACCTTTAGCCTTTACACCGTCTTGATACAATTTACAAAGAAAAGCCAGTTTTGCATATTCTTCTGATCTTTCAGAAAAATAATTTAATGTGTTCTTTAGAGTCTTAATTTTCTCACCCAATATAAGTTTGTAAACGTCCTCTTCTAGAATTGGTTGTTTTAGAGCAATTACTAATTCAAATAAATCATATTGGAGGAAAAATGGAGATGAAGTAATGCACTTGTAAGTTGCATTATTAATATTAGGAGAATCATTTATGAAATATTTAATTAGGACAATATCTTTGAATATCTTTGTTAATGCATTTTTAAGTGAAAATTTGAATTCTGTTCTTTCTCTGTCTTCTGGCCATTTAAGATCTGTAAGAACACTTATCTCTTTAAAAATATCGTTGTAATCTATTTTGTTTTCTTTATGTATCGTATCTGCAATCTTTAAGTTCGCTTTGAATATTGCAACAGTTGCTTGTACAGGCCATTGAGAAGACGCAGAATTTATCCATTCTCTGATCTTACCCAGTTCATCACATAATGTATAAATCATCCCCAGCAGAAAATAATCATGATAGTTGACTGTCCATTCTTCACGCTCAGATGTAAGCTCTTCTATTGCAGAAGGAAAGTCATTGTACTTAGGCAATTCAGGTAAAGATGATAATTTTCTGCCTTGTAGAATTAAATAAACTTGTTCTAAAAATGAATTATCTGCTTCCTTCTCAATAATATTTGTAAATTCTGATGTCTTGTATTTTAGATCATGTTTTATGCAACATTCTAAAATACTCTTTCTCTCTTCTTCATTTAAGTCAAGTCCTAATAATTCGTGAATCTTTGTTTTTTGTTCCAAAATTAGCAGTTTTTTGGCATAAATCTTAAAAAGAACAGACGATATCTTAAGATCATCGAAAGAAGCAATATATTTATGAACTCTCACTGATTTATGTTCTCTATCGTAGGAAATTACATCTACAATTGCTTTACTGGCTGAAGGAGCTTCTCCTTCCCTAAATTCTTGATAACTCACTTCTTCTTGTAAAATATTTATAATCTCTTCAATAAGATAGAATTTACCAAACTGGTTTGCAATGTCTGCTACCACAGCTAAAACATCTGAAGGTATTTCTCTTAAATTGAGTTCATCAATAAAATTAGGATTAGCTTTGATAGACTCAATCCATATTAATTTTGCAGCGTCTTCAAGAAAGTCCTGGGCATTTTTGTAATAATTGTTTAGATGTGAAATTTTAAGAGTTTTAGCAAAATCATTCTTATCAAACGCGACTCTTGAAGACAGTTCCAATTGAGATTCAATTTGACTTGGATTTCTTGGACAGGTTATAGCATCCATAAGCCATTTCTTGTCAATCTCTAAAATTGGCGTCTCATTTCCTATCTCATATTCGAGCTTCCTTAATTCTGCCCATTTTAGATTTTTATATCTGGAATTTTCTAGCCAGTTTTTAACATTAATCTTGATAACCTGCTTTTGTTCTTCCCATTCTTTTTGCTCATAAAGAAATACTCTAAAACTATTGTGATAAATCCTTAATCTCTTCCTTGAATCAATGTCAACTAAGTGCTCTGCTCTTTTGAAATATTGGCTAATTGCTGTTGAAGAATTGTTGAACGATGAGATACATTCTATGAATTGCTGACGAGTAAATTGGAAATCCACACTAATAAAAGCCAATAAGTGTGCTTGTATTCCTTCCTCCAATGAACTCCAAAGAGATTCATAATATTTTTCAATGTTATCTCCATAAGGAATAAGATCTCGGCACTCATATTCAGTAACGGGACTATTATCCAAGCGATTTTTTAATTGAGTGAGTGTGTAACGAAGGTGGAGAGAATTTCCTTGAGTACTTTCCCATATTTTGCCCACTAAATCATTAAAGATTTTCTGATTATCTGGTAAGTTTAAATCTGTAATATTCTCTTCGATTAAATTAAAGACAGCAACCTTACTTAGACCTTTTATCTCAACCCAGTCCTTTTTAGAACATTCATTAAAGATTGGCTGAAGAATTGGTTCATTTTTAACTTGTGGTTGCATACCAAAAACAATCCAGAGTCCTTTTTGAGGATAAAAAAGCTCATCTAGGAAATCCTTTAATTCGTGAATATCTTTTTCTCTAATAACATGATCAAGGCCATCTATAATAATTACAAAATTATTACTATCTTTATACAGGTTATATGCAACTGATGAAATAAACTCTCTTAAATCTATTCCTTTAGAATTTTGATTTGCCAGCTCTCCTATGTATTTTGTGAATTCACGGCTTTTAAATTGTGCTTTAATAGCTTCTATTACTCTTTCAAAATTAAGTCTTTCATTCAAGTTGCTGTCTGATGGATTGATATGATAGTGGTGTTTTATCACAACAATATCTTGGCATTTAATATCCTCTGATAATTGTGAAAGATAAACACTTTTCCCCACACCCGGTCTTCCAAAAACAACTTTTGTTCCACCATCTGATTTCTGCAGGTCTTGTAGAATATTCTTATGAGTTGCGTTATCAAATAATTGAAAATCACTTGGAACTTCAAAATCTTCATTTAATGGCCTTGGATTATCAAATTCACACCATGACTTAATTTGATCTAGTCTTAATTTATCAGTATGCTGTTTCCTGGCTTCTCTTTTAATCTTTAATAACAAATTATTGACGCCATTAATCGTGGCACGAAGGGAATTAAGGAATAAGTTTTCTACTATTTCTTCTTCTATTTCATTAATACTTCGATTTTCAGAGATAAACTCAAACTTTTCAAAAAATGCTTTCAAGGAATCATCATCTCCTATTTCCATTTTAATATGTTCATATAAACCAGGGTTTCCTTTTAATTTCTGAATATTAATTTTTTGATTGTCGAGAAGCGATATTATTTCATCTGAGAATGCGCCATTAGTCATTAATGCTGCTTTTTTTGTTTTTGTATCATGAAAAGACTTTGACCATTTCTTTAATAGGGACTCTCTTGCTCTATCTTTTGGTTTTATTAAATCATTCCATGACCATTGGTATTGAGCGTCAGCCTTAAATTTAGCTTGATATAAATGAAGCAAGTCTTGATTGTCTAGCAAAACTATATCATCAAGATAGAATGCATGATCTTCTGTAGGGTTGGCTTCAATCTGTATCCATTTGAATTTCTCAGGATTTAATAGCCACTCTCCACAAAGTTTAAGTGCCCATAAATCTTGGTAATCAAAACCACCTCTAAGTGAGCTTGTTCTATTCTTTCTTTTAGACATAATTAGTTATTATTTGCTACTATGAAATAATATAAAACAATAAATGCTAGGTATGATTTATCAAGGGGAGCAGATGGATACTATAAAGCAGTGGATTGATGATTCTTATATACATGGACAGTCTGTTTTTAATCTTCTAAGTAATAGCTATGGCTCATTTCACCATTGGGTATTAAATCTTTGTATATTATTCTGAAACTTGTATTGCTATCTTTAGCTTCTATTTTTTTTCTTAAACTATTAATGGTATCGCATTCTTCTTGAGTTAAATAGAAATTAACAGATTGAAAAAAACTCATTCCTTTATTAAATAAACTTCTCTCAATTTTCTCTTCCTCAAGTATCTTTTCGAAATCTTCGATAGCCTTACAAATAACCGAATGTTTAATTTGAGGCATTAAATTTGGTATTAAGTTAATTATTCCATCTTCTGAAATAATTACAAGTACCGTAGGTTTGTCCTTTCCAAAATGCTCATAATATCGCATTGCTGAATTATATCTAGCTCCTCTTGATGCATCTCCTTTATCGGTTGCCAACCCATCAAGAATTACGCCTATAGCATGACAGTTGGCATTTCTATCCAACAACACTGCACCATCAATTGACGTGATCTGTTGAATATTCTTATTTTTTAATTTTAGTGCCTTTAGAGGAAAGCATTGTTTGCCAAGCCTTTCTGATTCGTTTATTGCATTATCTGAAATAACAAGCATGGTCCCATGTTTCTGCTTTGTAGCTTCAATGGCAACTTCCCATAAATCATCTATTTGGTCCTTGCTAATTCCTCTGAAAATTCTTTTTAAATCACTATAGAATTTTTCTCTATCAATTTTTTCTATTGGTAATCTTGGCTCTCTGTATTCAACAACCATTAAAGGGTTGTTGTCATGAGATAATTCCCATGTAAAATGACTTGTAAAGCTCACAACAAATAATGATTCTTCTTTGGGGTTATATTTCCCTCTTAGCTCACCAAGGCCATAAATTAATCCAGAATCAGATACAATTGATGAGCTTCTGTCTGATAATTCCAGAAACTTGCGAACTTTTCTATAATCATTTACTCTAATTGGCTCTTTGAGTTGTAAAGTAATCTTTATATTTTGATGGTCTTTAGGTGCAATAATCATATTGCCTAATCCTACTGCTCCCTCATATTTCATCGATGCAATTTCATTACATGAATCATACAATCCGTATAATCCATCAGAATTTTTTCCTGCTTGTGAAACAGTATACATAAATTGCCTGCCAGCTTTCCGCATTAACTCATCAGCTGGCCTGTTAATAGCATCAAATGGGTTATTGGGATCTTTAGAAGAATCTATACAAGCATTTAGAAAAGTATTAACGGCACTTTCTATTAATGAACGATAAATAGTATACCTATTATCTATTTTGCTTTTTGTTAAAGAATAATATTGTTGTATCACTTCTTTCTGAAGCTCAAGAATGATAAAAATAAGATAACCTTCAATATAGGTTGGATATGAAATATATCTTTCATGATTACCATACAAATCCTCTCTTTTTAGGATTTTTGAAATTGCATCAACATAAGCTCTATTGCTAATTTTCTTTTCATGATTTTTCTGTGCTGTTGGATGTGAATGAATGATTTTTGATTCTTCATCAACTTTTTCAAGTTCTTTTGCAAGGCTACTAATGTCAGAAAACTTTTTTACATCAAAACCGCAATCCTCTGGCTCTAAACAGATTGGATGCCGATCTTTTTGTTCATCTACTAAAATACCTAGAAGAAAAACTTTTGGTGATAACCTCTTATCAATTCGCTTAAATAAATCTTTTACTGTTACTTCAATGGATATTCTGAAGTGTTGTTGAAATCCCCACATGAATAAATCTATTACATTTTCTTCCATTTTAATTTCTCTTGTTTATACAGATTTATGATAATAATTAGACTTAATTTATGAAAAGTATATCCATCACCTGATGATATATTAAATTGGTAGAGTGTATAGTTGTAAGTGGTATATTAGTTGTGTTGGCTTGATTAATCAAGATTAAAAATAAGGACTTACGACAAATTCGTTTTATTCAGATCAGATGGTGAGTGGGATACATATACATATCGGTGTCACAGAACACTTGTCCCTACCCCTTATCTGAAAACCATTGAGAGCATTGACAGAAGTCTGGTTCGTTATTATTTTCATTCTCTTAAACACCATTCGCAATCAAGCATCCATAATGGTTTTTATGAGCCAATGGCATTGAATGTGGTTACCCCGCCCCCTATTAGGTACTGTAATTGATATTAAAAGGAACGGGGTCTGGTTCCGGCGCACATTTTCAAAATCTCTAGGGATTTTCCAGAGTGGTCACGTTCTGGTTTATTTTAACTGGATAAGTTATCGTAAATAGTATATCTGTTATGCATACGGTTAAGGATTTTCTTAAAATAGAAGTGGATGACCAGGAAGTTAGGCGGTTATTTATATCAACATAAAGGACGTGGGCTGTTGCAGTATGGAGCTCAACAAAAAGAGGAGGTAGTAATTATGGTGGTTGAAACAAAACGGGAGTTAATTTCCAGGGCTGAATATGCCAGGCGTAAAGGCGTGGCTGCCCGGACGATTGGCAAATATTGTCAGCGTAAAATAATTCCTCTTCATGATAATTTGATTGACCCGGAGGAAGCAGATAGGGAGCTGGCCAAGATATTAATTATGCCGTTAGGTTCGGGGAGAGTTAGAGCTAAGGGTAATAACGGTGGCAAGGGAATGGATAATGGCATTTCTAACGGTGAGAGTAGTAACGGGGAACGGCTCACAAATAGCTATACGGAGGCTAGGACAGCCGAAAAACAGTTAAGAGTAGAGATTTTAGAGCTAGATTTGCAGTTAAAAAAGGGCGAAATGGTCCTAACAAAAGATGTAGAGTTAGCCGCCTTCAATGCTGCCAGGGAAACAAGAGACCGGATGTTAAACATACCAGATAGAATTGCGGCTATTGTTGCCTCCGAATCGAATGAAATAAAGGTCAGGGATATTATTATTGAACAAATTGAAAATGAATTAAGGTCAATTACTGACACTTACAATCAATCTGAGGGTAATGATAATGTTAACGAGCCTAACACCTAGAGAAACATGGACACGAAGCAAGAATAGATATCAAAGAAGCGAAAAAGCTTTTGGAATATAAGTAAATATTAACCAGGCAATTAAATACATGAATATGAATTGCAGGGTTATTACAATAATTAAGGGATAGGGTAGCTCCCGAAAAGCCGACCTCTACGGCCTTCCCTTTTATTTATCTATTAGAGGACTTGTCATTATTTAGAGGGATGATAAATGGAGTGCAATTTTGGAGAGAATGATTATATTGATGAAGAAGATGATATTGATGGAGAGTGTTATATTGATGCCGGGGAGGCTGACTATGATAAATTGTTTAATAGTGATTGGTGTCCATTACTTGGCAGAATGCCTGAGGCCAACAATATGGATGATTCCAGTTGTGAAAACCTAAGTGTAGGGATTATTTCTAATGCAAGGAAACTGTGGGGTATTAAGCCTATGCGCATATATACACCAACAGACAACATCAATGAAAGTACAGATGACAAGCCAAAGGAATTACATAAATATCCGCAATTAAGATTAGACGCAGCACATTCTATTGCACGCACCTATCCTAAAGTTAATAATGAGGCTGCTATTGCAGGCTATCAGGATGGACGGCCATTTTATACAAATACCCCGCTAGATGTAAACTGGGAACGTGCGGTAGAAATAGTAAAGAAATCCCTCACAGTAAGATTAAATGAACAAATCAAGGACTATCATATCTTGTCAATTCTTGCCATAGCAGAAGCTTGGGATGTTCTAAAGAGCTTATTGTATCATGGCAAGTCAGAAGACAATCGAAATATTGTGAGTCAAGTACGAGTTCCGACTGCTTTACTGGGAAAAGCTAAGGAGTTGTTTTTAGTTGAAAAAAATAAGCAATCAGAACGAGAAGTTGAGAACGCAAAAAACAATATGTGGAAAATAATTGCAGGTTCAGAAGGCGTAGATGAGCAAAGCAATAAAACAGAAACAACTGTTTATGACTGGAGAATTAGTGAGACTAGAGATGTTTATTGCAATGAACAACATATTGCTAAATTACCCAAACTTCAATTCGCACTATTTAAATGCTTATATAAAAACCCTGGTAAATATATCAGGAATAAAACCCTTGAAGAGTGCTGGGGAAACAAGCTTCCAAACTACATAGCATTTCTATCTGATACAATGGGCGAACTAAATGCAAAGCTTAAAAAAGGCTTGAAGGATCGCCATATTACAATTAAGAATCGTGTAATAGAGTCTAAGCAGAAAGACAAGAAAAACGTAGCGTATAAATTAGTAACATAATCATCAATCATATCAACAAATACCTCTCTCTCAAACTAATCCTATTTACACCGAAGTTGACCGAAGCAGGTCTTTCTTATCATAAAACAAGCAATTTCTAACACTTAAAAAAACCGAAGTTAACCAACATCGGTGCTTCGTGACATATTCCTAATAAGTGCCATAATACTCCCATAACATTTAAATTTCTCATAATTATAGGAAGGAGGGTCTATGAATAGTGGTGGATTTCTTAATAGCGGAGAAGTTTTAAGGGTACTGGATATTCCAAAACACAAACTAGTTTACCTTTTTGAAAGTAGAAAGTTGCGAAGGGAGGATTTCTTGACACTGCAAAACGGTCAGCGTGTCTACCGGCAAAGCGACCTAAATAAAATTAGGCAAGCTTTATTTGAAGTATCAGCAAGATGAGCAGTGAATACATACAGATATAGTCTGTATTACTATTAAGAAACTTAATTTTATAAAGGAGATAGAACGTGAGTAATAAATTACAAAAAAGTAACGAAACACCAGGTGCCGCAATTGAGCAAAGCGGTAAAACTCATGCGACTTACTTTGATGCGTTCCTGAATGATGAACTGTACCAAAGTCCTTTGAAGCGTATTGATCGGCTTAAATATCATTTAAGAGAAGTCTACCCTAAGACACGTGAAGAGTGGGTGGACGGTTTCTTATGTATTTCTTATCCTGAAGGAGATATACGTAGAATGGAAGAGATAGCATATATTTATCTGAAAGTAGCATCAAGTATCACGATTTCTAAGGACGAAAGGCAGGACCTCTTCGATTCACTAAACGAGACGGACGATAAGGAATGTAGTAAGGAAGTGTTAGATTCAATCATAGAGGGTTACATAGAGGTATACATGTCATAATGACTGCCCTCTACCAGCCAAATTTACAAAAGGTATTGTCTTTATTACATTAATGAACTTGTTTTGAAAGGATATTTAATTATGAATAACAAATTACCACTCAATGATGAAATGCCAGAAACACCAGGTACCGGAATTAAGCAAAACGGGAAAACTCATGCGACTGACATTGATACGTTCCTGAATCAAGAACTATACAAAAGTTCGGTGCAGCGGATTGATTGGCTTAAAGATGTCTTAGGTGATGTGTGCCCTAAGACACGAGAAGAGTGGGTGAACGGTTTCTTATTGTGTGAATATCCTTTATATGCAATACACAGAAGGGAATGTCAGGCATTTGTGTATCTAAAAGCGATATCAAATACTAAGCTTTCTTTGGACGATAGGAAGATTCTTTTTGAACGGATATGCGAAATGTTTGATCATGGCCCATCCGAAAACATAAGGAATGCCTTAGATGGATACATATTGGTAGGCATAAAGATTGACATGTCAAATGGACTGCCCTCTGTCCACAAAATTTGTCAAAGGCATTATATGGATTTAGATGCTTTGAATACCATGATTTATAAGGAAAGTGAGTTAATCAAATTCTGCAGTATTGTTGAGGTGGTAGCAAAATGATTATAAGCCCCGGGGCTTAAACCAATAGAGTAGGGGGCTGAAGAGCTAACCTACGACCGCTAAGGCACGAGCGCCGGGGATGTATTATTAAAGTAACGGTCATGCAGGAACGCCGAGCGCAGCGATAGCTTGTGCCTTGCGGGTCTTTAAACTTTCAAGGGGTGAATTTGCTATGTGGAGCGAAGCGGAACGTAGTGAAGAGGGGACAGAATGTCCCTTGGCAACAGTAATAATAGAGAGTTAATTTTAACAATTTGTTGAGGTATTAATGGGAAATATAGATCCAGAGATGGAAATTGAAGGTACAAGCGATATGACAGGGAGTGGGGGTATTCATGGTATAGATGATGAGGAACTCAAACGAGTGTTTTTCGATTTAATGAATTTTGACTCAAAGAGGTTTCCTAAAAAGAAGCGAGTAGTCTTTAAAGTGCCGAGTAACATGCACAATTCAATGCTAAAATTGCTGGAATCTGGAGTTTTTGTAGCTGACAAGGTTGAAATGTACAGGGGCTTACTTGGTTTAGGCCTTATGGTTATGGATAATCAAAGAGGGCTGTGTATGCATAAGGTAGACGCAATAATCCTTGCAAGTAAAGGTTCGAGAGTGAAGAGCAATATAAAAAAACTAAATGAAATTTTAGGCTATCTTGATAGAAATGAAAATACAGTAAAGATGTTAGAGGGCAATATTAAGAAACATGGAAATAATGCCTATGGTGTAATAATTAATATATTTCTAGGGAAAAGTGAAATTGTAGAGGGTGAAGATTGCAAGATCGTAGTGCCGCCGCATATTGAAAAGCGGTGCATGGATGCCATAGAAGAAATTGAAGGGAATAACAAATTTTATATTCCAAAGGTACATGGAGTTGAAAGTCCGAAAATTGATATAAAGATTCCAATACCATTAACCTTCTTTGCTTACATATTAAAAGATAGTTATGATAAACCAAAAATGGTAGGAGAAATCTACAGAGCTGCATTTATAAATGGGCTGGAAAAAATTTGTAACTGGGTAATACAGGGTGAAATACCAGAGGATGAATATAACTTCTGTAAGATTTTGCATAATATATATGATTATTTAACTGACAATTGTGCTTGATCAGTGTGAGAGAGTAAGAGAGTAAGAGAGTGAGAGAGTAAAGATGTATCAGTGTAAGAGTGTAAGAGTGTAAGGAGGTATCAGTGTATCAGTACTGCAAAGTACCCTCCAAGACATATAATATACACTAGACCTTAAATCAGGTGTGAAATTCTATGTATTTGGTTAACTTAAAGGGCTTGAAATGTTTATTCAGTCTGAATTATGAGAATTGTAAATGATGGCTTAGAATTAATTATTACTATTGCCGAAATAAAGAAATGGTTTCAGGGTTACAGTGGTGTAACCGTATAACGTGTAACGTGAATAGGTGAATCTATGGAAAGTAACAAATATATGAAACGGTATGTAAGCATTAAAGAACTTTCTGAATACACCTCCTTGCCGGTGAAAACGCTCTATGAGTGGGCTGGTTTTGGCCGGATTCCTTCTGTCAAGATAGGAAGAAGAGTTCTTTTTGACTTGCATGATATAGATAAGATAATGAATTCATTCAAGCGTACTGTTAATCAATGTGAGATTACAGCCAATAAAATCATTGGAGACCTTCATGGCAATTGATTATAATACTGCCGATAGCGTCATACAGTCACAGTCCGGCCTCGTGAGAGGAGTTGGATATGTATAAGAGGAAAGGCAGTGATATTTGGCGTATGTGCATTTGGTATGACGGTAAGAAAATCCAGAAAAGTCTGAAAACCTCTAATAAGAAGCTCGCAAAGTCAATAGAAGCTAAAATTAGAGCAGATATTGTCGAAGGTACCTATTATGAGAAGCTGATAGGCAGTAACAAAACTTTCAGGGACTTGAAGGATAAATTTCTAAAGGTTCATGCCCCAAAGGTGTCAGTTAGCATGCAAAAAAGCTACAGGACATCATTAAACCGTCTTGAACCATATTTTGGTAAATCTAACTTGTTGTCTATTACACCAAGAAATATATCAAAGTACAAGATGTTGAGAAATGATGATGGTGCTGCACCTGCTACTATTAACAGGGAGCTGGCTATGCTCTCTAAGGCTTTCAGTCTTGCTGTTAAGGAGTGGGAATGGCTTAAAGACAATCCTGTTTCAAAGGTGCCAAGAGAGAAAGAGGATAACGAGCGTGACAGATGGCTGACAGTGGATGAAGAGCAGAGTCTTCTTGAAAACAGTCCTGAGTGGCTAAGGGATATAATTCTCTTTAACCTTCATACCGGACTCAGGCAAGATGAGCTTCTCTCTCTGACATGGGACAGGGTTGACGTGTTTCGTAAGACTATTCTTATTGCGGACACGAAGAATGGTAAGCCAAAAACTATTCCGCTTAATAAGCCTGCACTTGGTATCCTGAAGAGTAAGGCCAGGGTTATAAGTATCAAGAGCGATATTGTTTTCCACAGTAAGAGTGGAACAAAGATCGACAAGCATAACCTTAGACGAGCATTTGTGATTGCAATGGGTAAGGCAGATATTGAGGACTTTACGTATCATGGACTGCGGCACACCTTTGCTACTCGTCTGGCGCAGATTGGATACGATCTCTATAAGATATCCAAACTGCTCGGACATAAGGATATCAAAACAACTCAGCGTTATGCACACCATTGTCCTGATAGCTTGCGAGACGGGGTAGAAATGTTAGAAGTTGACTGCAATATGACTGCAGTGGAGAAAAGAGTGGGGGAATTTGACTTATGAAATTGTCATAAGTCGTTGGGAGTAATGGTGCGCCCTGTAGGAGTCGAACCTACGACCCACTGATTAAGAGTTCGTTGAATAGTTTTTATTCTTTTTTAGTTTAGTTCTAACTGTTTTATTTTATTTGGCTTATAGGCACATTTCTGTAAATCAATTTCAGTCTATTTCAGGGTATTTTGAGGTATTTTTGGTACATCTGTGGTACAGTAGACCCACTGATTGGCACTCAGGAGGTTTCCATTTTCACGTTACTTATCGGCAAACATCTTGTAGCTTGCAATACATGTTGAGTCGTTCCATATTGCTGACAGAAGTACAGTTCGTCTCTACAAGTCTAGGGTCTCCAACAATTATAGCAAGTGACTGTGCTCTTGATACGGCTACATTTAACCTGTTCATGTCAAGCACGAACTCCATGCCACGTGGGCCAAATTCTCCGGGGCTTGCACACATAGATATAATCACGATAGGGGCCTCTTGCCCCTGGAACTTGTCGACTGATGCGACTCTGGCACCTTTTGGTAGTAAATGGGTGAGTTTGCGTACTTGTAAATTATATGGGGTTACAAACAGGATGTCGTTGTGTATGTTTACTTGTCTATAAACATTTCCTTCTTTATCCGTTATATCCCGACCTAACAATTCGTCCACAATCTTTTGGATTACATCAGTCTCTTCATCACTACCCTGTACGTTACCTTCATGTATAACAGGTACAAAAACAGTACCAGCCTCTTTAGTTATTATGCTGCCTCCATCTTCAGGAAGTCTAATAGTTCTGTTCCTTGTATGAGGCTCCGGTTGAAGCCTATCTTCATAAAAAGTTTCTGATATAAACTTACAAATTTCTGGATGCATTCGCCATGTGGTTTCAAGAAAGATGCCCTGTTCCGGAGGTATAGTTGCATGTCCTTTAAGGTAATATTCCAGAATAGACATTCCGCTTTCTCCGGGATGCGCTCCCTGAATCGGCTGTCCTAACTGCATCTGGTCACCGAGCAGGATAAGATTGCTTGTAGAACTCACTATGCCGATAAGTTTTGCAACTGATACTTGACCTGCTTCGTCTATAAATAAATAATCAAGCCTTTCCTGCATATCCGCTCTGGAAAAAAACCAGGCAGATCCACCGATTATACCATTTTCATATGCAGCCGCTGCTCTTCCTGAATCCCCGATATATTTAATACCCGTAGAATCATTGCAGATTGAAGTGTCCTCTTCACCTCCTACTTTTATTCCTACAGCCGTGCCTTTACTCAGCTCGGAAACAGTTTTCATTAAGTTTGTGATTGCTTTATGGCTGTTTGAGGTAATACCAATTTTCATACCCTCGGACAATAGCTGGACAATAACGTGAGCAGAAGTATATGTCTTTCCTGTGCCAGGAGGGCCTTGAATACACATACAAGTGCTGTCCATATCCTTTGCTAATCGTATTGCTCCTTCAATATTGGTCTCTTTAGCTTGGATAAGAGGCCCTTCATAACCAGATTTTAATTTAGGAGGATTGCGGTATACAAAGTCATTTAAAGCTCCAGGAAGTTGCTTTGTCTCATGATATTGATTTATCTCATCATAAATAGATTCATCAATAA
>Ga0233429_1001784_pt1 | contig 24290 bp, 28 predicted proteins | sample SI_118_April2016_3_FD_179879 | JGI IMG/M metagenome (GOLD analysis project Ga0233429, IMG submission 179879) | Seawater microbial communities from Saanich Inlet, British Columbia, Canada - SI_118_April2016_135_MG | ecosystem: Environmental > Aquatic > Marine > Inlet | place: Canada: British...
CTTTCCTTGAGTTCCGTAACTCTGGACATGTCTGCTTCCTTTCCATGGAGATAGACATGTTCTCATAATGTTCTCTATCTGTATATCAGAAATTCAGTGTTTAAACTAACCCCTGAATGGCTCCTTTTGTTAAGGCTTATCAGACACCTGCCCGTTGAGACTGGGTATAATCTGACAGGGTTATACTGTGGGCAGGTATCTGACAACCCTTAACAAAAAGAGACGAAATGGACTCCGTGAAATGAACGTCTGCTTTGCCTGCGAGCACCCTTAGCGTACGATAATTCCCCTTTCCTGCGTCGACCCCTATTACATCAGAGCATGGAACCAGAACGACACCTATATGGATAAGCATTTTTGAGAACGTAGCAGGGAATGATCAACAAATACAAAACCTTGCGATAATTCCAATTAAAATCCCTCAGAATCAAGTTTTTTGGCGGCAGCCATAATGCGATCACTCGGCATGAGTTCAACATCGTTACAGATGGCGAGAAAATTATCGAAATGAGTATTGGTTACCTGAATAGACGACTCTTGTTCAAGAACCCGGGGCGCATTATCACGGACCAATCGGACCATATACTCAGTCAATGACGAGCACCCAAGAGCAGCAGAAGCACGTTCCGCCATATTTTTAGTTTCACTGTCTATGCGTATTACGATCCGTTCGCGCTGTGCTGCATGTGCCATGTTTTACTAACTCTGATTAGTCTATTTTAATGAAATTCAGGCTTTGTAAATTTCTTTTCTATGACCTATTGCTGCCGCAAGAATGATCACTTTATCATCCTGTATTTCACAAAGAACACGATAATCACCCACGCGGTATCGCCAGTATTCACCCAATTCGCCTTTCAACGCTTTTCCAAGTGTTCTAGGGTCATCAAGAACAGCCACTTTATCATCCAGGTAACCCACAATTCGACGTGCAAATTGTTTGTCCATTTTTTTAAGCGACTTTAATGCACTGCTAGAATACTCAATCGTCCAGGCCAAGTTCCTTCCTCACTTCTTCTGACGTGTAAGTAGATTCATCACCCTTTCTGATACGAGCAGAAATATTCGCAGCCAGGTAATAATCTTCTAGCTCATCAAGATGGCTAAGAATCGCTTCCCGCGCATAAAAAGTTTTAGTTCTGCCCGTTGTTTTGGCCAACTGCTCCAGGCGAGTTTCTATTTCAACGGGTAATCTGATGGCTAACATAGCAATGCCTCTCTATACTTTGATATACATGTATAGCAGAGTATAGCTGAAAAATATATTTCTTAGAACCTGCGCATAATTAGCGATTATGTGAAGTGTAGGAACAGTAAAAACAATAATTTATTTATCATCATCACGAAACCACATCAACGATAATGCGTTTGGTGCTTTCCATTGTTAGCCTCGATTAAAGTATCTCATCGCATCGACCAGTGCGATTAAACCACTTCACGCTCAACCAGGTGATTGAGTGGCACCATACGTTTGTGTAGAACACCGAATACCACTAACTGCTGCTCATGCATGACGTAATAGATAACATGGCTGACATGGGGGAAACTCAATACATTCGATCCAACCTCTGTCCTGAATTTCCCCAGGGAAGGCGACTCAGCAAGCAGGCTGATTGTTTTCCGAAGTTCTGATAAGTATTTTTGGGACTGAACAAGTCCCCATTGTTGTACCGTAAACCGGCGAATTTCAATCAGGTCCGATTGGGCATCCGGTGTTAAGCGAAAAATTGTTGACATCAGTCGTGGTGACCTGCTTCCAGTTCATCAAAAAATGATTCGCCATCGACCAGGTTGTCTGATTCTATATCGGCCTTGGCTTGCATCGCTCTTGATTGCAAAAGTCGCAATTTGAGCACATCAATGCTTTCGTATTCTTCTGCCGAGATAACTACGGCGACAGGTTTGCCATTCTTGTTAATCTGAATCGGCGCACGCTGAGCTCTTAATAGCATGTCACCGAAATGGGTTTTCGCTTCATTGGCCGAAAGTGCATCCATCGTCATTTACCTCTCAATATCGTTCGATTCGTTTAGTATAATCGAATCGAACGATACCAGTCAAAATAGCAGTGTATCAAAAAGTATACTTTAAAGGAGGGTGGTTAAATTTAACCGTTCAAAGTGCCTACGTGAGAACCTGTAAGCACCACCCAAAACCCGCAGCTATTTGCCGCATAATTAAAATAGTCAGGGAAGGTGTAATTGTCGTCCAAAGCAGTTGTAAGTGCCAAAAAGTTCTAGATACGATGTGAAGCATTTTTATAGGCTTCTTCACGCTCTCGCTTACCAATTGCCACCACCAGCACAACAAGCCGCTGATCCTGCACCTGGTAGATCAGCCGATAGCCAGAGCTGCGTAGTTTTATTTTATAACAATCGGGCAACTCTCGAAGTCGATTAACTTCGTTTCGTGGATGACTGAGTAACTCTTGTAACTTTTTCTTGAGTTGCAGACGCTGAGGGTTATCTAGTTTTCGCCATTCCTTTAAAGCTCTACGATCAAATTCAAGCTCATAAATCATCCAGAGAAACCTTCAAGACCTGAGGATTTTTTAATCTCTCTTTAACGATGGCAATTAACTCGGCATCCTCATCAGTCATCAATACAGGCTTAAAAGGTAATTTACCATTTTGAGCAACGTACTCCAGCGTTTGCCGTAGCAACTCTGAAGGCGTGATATCTAGTTTCTCCAAAGAAGCAAAAGAGCGTGCTTTCAACTCATCGTCGATACGAATATTAATGGTACCCATAATTTCACCGTAATTGCGTTTGTAATTACAATATACATGCAATCGGCATCAATGAAAACAACCATCTGTGTACCATTAACCCGATTGTTCTGCTTATTTATCTCAAAAAGTATACTTTACGAGACGCGCTAATTGACCGTCTTAAATAATGTCTTATAATCTTATTCTTTCATCTTCTAAAAGAATTTAAGAGCTATGGCAAAAGTTGGATACGCAAGGGTCAGCACCCAGGGCCAGAGTTTAGATGTTCAGGTTTCTAAGCTGACTAAATACGGTTGTCATGAAATCTTCAAAGATAAACTCAGCGGGACAACAGCGGATCGGCCATCCCTCAAAGAGTGCAGAACCTATGTTCGTCGAGGAGATAGCCTGGTCATCACCAAACTTGATCGATTAGCGCGGTCCACCTTCCATCTGACCCAGATAGCGGAAGAACTCAAGCAGAAAGGTGTAGACATGGTAGTACTGGATCAGAATATCGATACTTCCACTCCTACAGGCAAACTGTTATTCAATATGCTGGCCTCCATTGCAGAGTTTGAAACTGAAATCAGAAAAGAGCGGCAAATGGAGGGCATAACCAAGGCTAAAGAAAAAGGCATTCAATTTGGACGGAAAGCAAAATTAACTGAAGAGCAGGTTAACGAACTAAGAACCAGAAGAGAACGAGGTGCAAAAATATCCGATCTGATGGTCAGGTATTCATTATCAAAAGCCAGCGTCTATAGACTGTTAGCTGAGCCTTGAATTGGCTGCTTATCTACAACATTACTGGCAAAAACGGTATTCGCATGAAGCCTAAGACCTAAAGCATCCATAACTTTGAGGACGGTATCAAAACTAGGATTCCTCTCTCCAGAAAGTGCCTTATAAAGGCTTTCACGTGATAAGCCAGTATCTTGTGCAACTTGTGACATTCCTCTGGCTCTTGCGATATCGCCTAATGCTTTTGCAATGAATGCTGCATCACCATTAGCCTCTTCAAAGCATGCTTCAAGATAAGCGGCTGACTCCTCTGGAGTCCTAAGATGTTCTGCAACATCATAAGGAGTTGTTTTGGTTTTATTCATATTGGAGTACCTCACAAATGTCGAGCCAGTTCAATGGCAGTGCTAATATCTTTAGATTGAGTGCTTTTATTTCCACCGGCGAGCAAAATAATTAGTTCATTACCCTGCTGTTTGAAATATACACGATAGCCCGGACCATAGCTGATTCTTAACTCTGAAACGCCTTCACCGACTGGCTTCACATCACCTGGATTGCCTGCGACCAGTCGCTCAATTCTCACAAAGATCCTGGCACGAGCATTAATATCCCGTAAACCATCGATCCATTTGGCATAAACATCAGTTTTTCTGATTACAGTCATTCAGCAAATGTATCCTTGTGGATACATGTAGTCAAGAGATGAGGCATGTATTCTGATAGGTGCAGGACATCTTTACATTGAGTGAGCAACAAAGCGAAGGAAGCAACACCCTACCGACCACTCAAAATCTGCATGGATCGGAACAATAAGCCCGTCAAACCACAAAAAACACCTTTCCTTTCAACCTCAATCCACCTATAATTTAATTAATTAATATAAACTTAATTAATTTATTAATTAATACAGGACTCTAAATTATGGCTCGCACAATTTCAATTACCGATGACATGTACCGCTCCTTCATTGATGAAGAGATCAACAAGGGCCGTTCTCTGGCCGACATAAAAGCCACGGAGGTCTTTAAATCTGTTGGAGGCACCTTTCTCCGTGCCGCTACGGCTCTTGAGGCCATGCAAGACAGCGCCAAAAACACAGCGCCTGCGCGCGAACTGCCCGCCTGGTTTATCGAATGGAAAAATGCATTGATTAACCAGGTCGCTCAGACTGCTGAATCTGCCTGGTTTAAGCTTGGCACTCAGATCGATCAAGAGCTTAGCGCCGCTAAAGACGGGTTTGACACTTCACTAGAAAAACTTAAAGCCCGCATTACCACTCGCGACGAACAAATTACAAACCAGGAAATCGAGATTGAAGGACTAAAGGCAAAGCTCGACCAACTGGAGACGGATGCTACCGCAGCAGCCACTATCAGGATTCAGCAGGATCTGGAATTGGCACAGGCGACCAGAGAAGTCGCCCATTTAAAGGGTGAGGCGGTCAATGCACAGGCTACTCATGAGCAAATGGTTAAGGATCTTACCACCGCTAACAGCACCCTGACAGCCCGTGACCAACGCATCACTTCGCTGGAGGGGGAACGGAACACGGCGGAGGCAGAGTTAAAGCGTCTCACGGGTGAACTGGCCATCTCCAATACCAACCTGCAAGTGATCACCGAAGCGAAAGGGACTCTGAAATCAGACCTTGCTACGGTCAATAAGGAACTCAGAGCTGCCACCCTCGAACTCAACAAGCTCAAACCAACCTATGAGCAGTTGCAGGCCACCACAAAGGATCAGAAGGCAGAGCTAAACACTATCAAAAAGACGCTGGATACTGCTGTTCAGGACAGAGCCACCGCTATTGCGCAACTGAATTTGCTCAAGCCTGTCGATAAAGAGTAACGTTTTTCGGCCATTGGGAGGGCTTATTTATATTAAACACGAGACAGGTCGTTATGGAGCAGGTATTCAGAAGCTGGAAATCCGATAGGCAGGATTCGACCCACTGTAGCCATTCATCATTTTGAATAGGGCATTGCTTTGTCGATTATGGAGTAGCAGTAAACGCATATAAGCTGACGATTATATGTAAGAAATTTGAGGCTATCAAAGAAAACCTATTAATCCAGAAGTAATAACTATCTCCGAGTAAACTCCTTCCTCAAATAGTCTAACAACTCATCGCGCAAACTAAAAAACTCGTCCATTCTCGACATGACTTCAACTATTTGACCACTCTCTTTAAGTTCACACAGTTCAGCAGCAAGCCCATGAACTTTCCGGTGCAAAGGGTCAATATGACTAAAACCACCTTTTATTATTGGATCATTTTGTAACATCCGATCCATCAATGCGCCAAAACGGCATTGGTGATGGTTCATCGGAGGTGGGGCAACCTGTCGACCTTCGAAGTAGCACTTTAGTGCTTCAATCCAGGCGCGATGTTCTACCATGGCATAAAGTAGAGGCAGGTCTTCATGTTTCACTTTGAAGGCATTTACCCAGCTCAAGGGAGGCTCCCAGGATAGTGACCAGCCGGGCAATTGGTCTGCTGGCATGGGATGGGCTATACCGTATCCCTGCGCCATTTCGCAACCCAGTTGCAGTAGCATTTCGCCATGTTCAACTGTCTCTACACCTTCAGCGATGACTTCACGGAGGAAGGCATTTGCCAGACCAATAACGCCTTCAAGAATGGCCAGATCATCATGGTCATCGAGCATGCCTCGCACAAAACTCTGATCTATTTTAAGTTCGGCGACCGCCAATCGTTTCAGGTAGGTCAACGAAGAATACCCGGTACCGAAATCATCCAGCGCAAACAGCACACCCATTTGGGCGCAGGCTTCGATAACCTCTGATACCTGTGTCATATCTTCCAGCGCGCTGGTTTCCAGCACTTCGAGACGTAAGCAGCCAGCCTGCACTTCTGGGTGCTTTGCCAAAATGGAGCACAGACGTTCTACGAAGTCACTTTGCTGCAATTGTCGAGCGCCAACATTAACACTAACGGGTATATCAAGACCTTCTGCGTGCCAGGTCTCCATTTGCGTCAGCGCCGTTTCAATGACCCATTCGCCAATCGATACCGCAAGCTCATTACCCTCAATCACAGGCAGGAAGGCTGCCGGTGCCAGTAGGCCATTTTGGGGATGTTGCCAGCGAATCAGAGCTTCAGTACCGATAACCTTACCTGTACGCATATTGACCTTGGGCTGGTAATACAACGTGAATTCATTTTCATTCAAAGCAAGGCGGATGCGCTCCATGCTATCATGATGACCACGTATACTGCGATCCCGCTCAGCATCAAACACGTGGTAACGGTTCTTGCCGGCCTGCTTGGCCTGATACATCGCCTGATCCGCCTGGCGCTGTAACTGATCGGCATCAATTTTTTCTTGTTGTGGAAAAAAAGTGACACCTAGACTGGCCGAAACCTGAAACCTTGCATAACCATACTGAACTGGCTCGGCTGCTGCTGTCAGCAGGCGGTTGAGCAACGGCAGGCTTTCTTCAAAGTTATCAAAATCGACTAAAACGGCAACAAACTCGTCTCCTCCGATACGCGATAATGTATCGCCTTCACGTAGTATTTCCTTCATACGAGTCGCTACAACGATCAGTAGCTGATCTCCCGCCTCATGTCCATACGTGTCATTGATTGCTTTGAAACCATCGAGATCAAGAAAGGCCACTGCCAGTTTCTGCTCACGTCTTTTTGCCTGAGACATTGCCTGATGCAGTCGGTCAGCCAGCAACACCCGATTGGGTAGCCCCGTCAGTGCATCAAAGTGAGCGATGTGTTCCAGTTGTTTTTCGTGTTCCTTGATCAACGTAATATCAGAAAATAGCGAGACATGACGATCTGACCCACCCTTTGGGTCAGATACCGTGGTAATGGTTTGCATCTCGGCATAAACTTCACCATTTTTACGGCGATTCCAGATCTCACCATACCAGTGACCTTTTGCCTTGAGGTCGCGCCACATTGCAGCATAGTAGTCGACATTTTGTAGGCCTGATTTCAGAATACGTGGATTTTGCCCGATTATTTCTTCTTTCGAGTAACCCGTGATACGCGAGAAAGAATCATTGACATCAATGATCGAGCCATCGACCTCCGTGATCATGATGCCTTCACGCGAGGTCTCAAAAACACTGGCGGCGATTCGTAATTTTGACTGTGCGTTCTGGTATTCGGTAACGTCCTCCTGATTTCTCATCTCTTCCGTCAGCGCGTTAGCAATCTCCAGGGCGCGAGCTTGAGTCCGTGTCAATGACAATATCAACCAGAACAGGAGACTACTGAGGGCTATACCACTGATGAAAGCCCCCCAAACGCTACCATAATTGATGTTAGCGACCCCCTTAATGACGTCAAACTCCAGCAACCACGTGCGACCGCCAAAATCAATCTGCCGTTGCTGAAAGAGGATCGACCGTTGACGTAGCGATTGTTTCGGATCACTGTCAAAAAGCAGCGCTTCCGAGGCCTTCTTAACCCCATCATAGATATATAAATGAACGAATTTACCCTGACTATCCTTCCAGCCTGACAGCATTCCTAACATGAGATCATTCATGCGGTATGGGCTATAGCTCCAGCCGATCAGTGCCTCTCGTCTTTGTTCGACCGTATTCAAAATAGCACCATGACGATAAACCGGGACATACATGAGTGTACCGGACTGAACGTCCTTACTGGCCTCCTGCACAAGAAGTACCTTTCCGGAGAGAGATGCCTCACCGCCATCGCGTGCTTGTTCCATCGCGGCGCGACGCACAGGTTCTGACAGCATATCGAAACCGAAGGCACGCAAGTTGCGTCCTGTGAATGGCTCAAGGTAGATGATGGCGGAGAAGAGATCACGCCCTCCGGGTGGCCATACAGTGAACTCGGGGAACCCGTCTGCCCGAACCTGGGTAATATAGGCATTCAGATGATCAGGCTGGATGACCGCTGAGTAGCCAATACTTAGAACACCGGCAATACTGTCCTCAACCTGCAGCCTCTCTGTATAGGCTCGCCAGCTACTCCTGGTGACTTCATCCGAACCGGCAAACAGTCCCGCCCCTCCTTTGAGAATAAGGTCATAGGTGTTAAGACGTTCACGTATCTTTAGGGTGGCCTGATCACTGGCGAATGAAAACTGGCTAATAGCATCATCTTCTATGCTTTTTTTTACTTCACGAGTTACAAGAGCGGTGACGACTAGCCCAACACATAAAGCGACCCCGGCCGAGAAATATGGCCTCATTTTTGATATATACATCCTAACAGCCGTCATGTTTAATCTTAACTAGTTAGTTACCGACCATAAAATCTAACTTATTGAAATATAACAAAAAAGTTTCTTATATCGGACAGAAATCAATAAAAACTCCAGTGAAAAATGTTATCATTATATTTCAAGCTATTGATTTATAAAGAAAAACACCCAACACTGGAGATAACAATACGCAAAAAACACACCGTTCAACGCAGTATATTTGAATACTATCCTGAACACGAGACTGGTAATGAATTAAAGGCCATCTCTCAATGGGTAGACCAAGTGGAGGTGTGCAACTTCTTCCTGGCGTATTAAGGGCGGGGTGAGTTGATCATTATAAGGCACATCCCGGCCAAAATAATTAGCCGGAGTGCTGGTTTTTTTGTATTGATGAAAATCAGCGGCTAAATCGCTTAATTCTTCTGGCGTCAACTGTTGTTTGATCAGTTCGCTCTTGAAGACCTGTATCACTCAGAGAACTGCTCCAAATCTTCCTCGGAGGCATTAGCCAGCAATTGCGCTCCTTGCTGGGTAATCTCCTCCATTCGTTCAGCCGTTGGCATGAACCGCCCTTCAAAAAAGGAGTTTCCCACGGACTGTTTTACAATAGCGACCATTGCTTCATAAGCCACTGCGCCAATTACATAACCCGCAGGTCGATTATTGGATAGCACGCCAATGGCGTGATCGGTGAAGTAACCTTTTGGGTTCTTGCGAAAATCGGTAATGGAGACAGTTTCCTCAGCCAGTATCGTTTGGGTGTTCATAATGGTTTCTCGTACATAAGTTAATACAAAATAATGTACATTAGACTATAGGACCTTATGAGTAATTTGTCCCCTTGTTCTTCGTATATTCTAATGCAATAGCAGTTATATCAATGACCAATAATGACGCAAAGGAGCAATTCCTGCCAAGCTATAGATTGCAGCAGGTTCGTGCCAGAACTGGCAAAAGTTGGCGCAACTTTCCCCATTCAAAATCACAGCTGAATCAACCCCACTGTATCTAAACAACAAGCCCTTTCCTATTGTTCCAGTCAACCTTAAAGAAACCTATCCGTACTGCCTCAACTTTCCCGCTATGTCCAACCTGTGAAACAGGCTGGACATAGCGGGAAAGCTCACTTTAAGCGCTTAACGCGCAACAATTTGCTAGCACAAAACAAAAGTGCTACAATTTGCGCCATTACTCCCCGCTTGAGGTTATCAAGCACCCTACCCTGGTCAACATGACAGGGGCCCAAGCAGTCCATGAACAATGCGATGACTGCACACCAGGCCACTGGTTTTGTTCATTTCCTTAAACCCAGACGGGGCCTACCCCCTGAAGGGGAACTCCGTCTTTTTCCTAACCGGAGGAGGCACACGAGCTTAATTCACTCAAACGAATTCGGTATTGGCGAACTAGTTCAGGCCAGATCACGACACGATCAAACTGGGCAAATCGGCATCAGTGTCGCAGGAAAACATCACCTGGTTGTTCTTACAAAATGCAGGAAAAAGCGACATGCTCGATGTCCAGAGTGAACTTGAAAAGCTGAAATTACAAACCCAAAAGGTGCGTAAAAAACGCTATTACAAATCCCGCCTGGATCGTTACAAAGGCGAACTGTTAAAACTCTACCAGTCTGGCGCCAGCGTGGCCGAATTACGACGATGGCTGCTATCCAGACGAATCAAAGTCGTGACCTCTACCGTCAGTCGCTGGATTAAAAAAAATGCCTAGCTTCCGATCCCCGTCATCTCAAGCCACCCACATTATGAAATCGCTACAGGGGAAATACCTATCCTCAGTCGGCACTGTCCGCAACTACGAACAATCCCTGACACGAGTAGCCGACTATTTAAAAACAGAAATTCGTGGCAACATCACCTTAAAAACCCTCACCCCCGACATCGCCCTCAGCTACCTCGAACACCGTGGGCAAGTAGTCGGACAAAAAACCCTCGACATGGACCGCCAGGCGATACAGGCCATGTTCCAACACATCACCCAACAACTCAACCCCGGAGAACGATTAGCCGTCATCAAATCCGAACACGACCAAAACCTGACCGGAAGAGCCTACACCCCCGAACAAGTCGGCCTCATCAAAGCCGCTCAAACCGACAAAAATGCCCTGGCCACCGAACTGGCCTACAGCGCAGGATTACGCGCCCATGAACTCCTCACCCTGCAACCCGCAGCAGAACAGCGCCCCGATCCTCGCCCCAGCATAGACAGCAAATTCAATGGGCGAGAAGGACAACGCTACACCGTAAAAGGAAAAGGCGGATTAGTACGAGAAGTCCTCATTCCCCACCCCCTGGCCGAAAGGCTCGAAGCCAGACGATTACCGGAACCGATAAAAGTCACCGATCGAGGCGTACACTACCCACAACACTATCAACTCGGCGGCGGGAAAAACTGGTCAAATTCCTACAGTGCAGCCGCAAACCGCGCCCTGGGCTGGTCAAGTGGAGCGCATGGACTGCGCCACTCCTACGCCCAAGAACGGATGAATGAATTACAAAAACACTATCTAAGCCGAGAAGATGCCCTGCGCACCACCAGCCAGGAAATGGGTCACTTTCGGCCAGAAATTACAGAAGTATACCTTCGTTAACACTAACGCACTTCGTTTGTTAGCCTCTGGCACTCATTAAGCAAGCTTAAATCGCCTCAGATGCCGTATAAGGCGTTTTCATCGTTCCCATACAGATTTCCACCAACAAACCCGATTAACAGCCGTAGGCCGCGCAGAAGGGACTCTGCGTGCCAGATTAAACGAATAGCACCGAGTACAGGGAATTTGTACTGTAGAACCTGAAAGGACAGACCCTAGAGCAATGCGAAACTTTAATTGCTGTGATGCGGGTCAAGCTGATCCTGACCGTTCCTGCGCCTTGCTAAACAGACAGACTTAAACGTCCCACGGTCAATCAGGAAACAGGAAGGTTAATCAAACAGCAATCCATTAAGACATTATCCGCAGGATTCCTTCCAAAAGGGCATGGATGCCCGTCAAGGCCAGATCGGTAGGGAACCGATCTGAGCCCCGTCGAGGTCTAAAATTATAAATACACCTATATTAGATATTGGTAACTGTCGATACGGCACTAGAAATTGAACCGTTAGCAACTTATCCACAGGCTCTCTAGTGTGTTATATATAAGTTAAGTTAGTGTTAAGGGTTTTCCGCACACTTGTAAGCGCTTGTATTTAAAAGGGAAGATCCTACTAAAATTGAGCAAAGCGTGTGTAAAAGCACGAAAAAACGTGTGTAAAAGCACGAAAAAACGTGTGTAAAAGCACGAAAAATTAATGCCCATTTTGAATATATAAAGCACCTTCCTGTATGTGATAACACGAATATCTGGAACGTGTGTGATAACACGAAAAGGCGTGTGTAATAACACGATTTTGTGTTACCGTGTGTAAAAGCACGAAAAAAAGTTATCGGAAAGTGAAAGATTTAAATGCCCCATTATTACCCGACCGGCACCCAATACAGGATTTCTTTGTGTGTGACATCATGGATGCAGCACCCAAGGACGATATGGCAAGTATGGAGCATCCTATATTTTCTCTCTCGACAAAGCCTGACAGGCGCTTACGTGAGTACGAGCATAACGGCAATAAAATAAAAATAAGCCCAAGTTATGACGGCCTAGCCACCATTCACGATAAAGATATTTTAATCTTCTGTATAAGCCAGATTATCGCCAAAATGAATAGGGGTGAAACACCAAACCGTACAGTACATTTAAAAGCTTATGACTTATTAGTTGCCACTAACCGCCGTACAGATGGCCGAGCATACGAGCAATTAAAGGCAGCATTTGAAAGGTTAAGAGGTACATCCATAACAACAGATATAAAAACAGGCGATGAACGAATAATACATGGCTTTGGATTAATTGATAGCTGGAAAATTGTTGCTAAAGACAAACAAAGTGAAAGAATGGTTTCCCTCTCCATAACGCTATCAGAGTGGATGTATAACAGCGTTATTGGTAAAGAGGTTCTCACTTTAAGCCGTGATTACTTCAGGCTTAGAAAACCTATTGAAAGGCGTATTTATGAGATGGCAAGAAAGCATTGCGGCTCAAACAATCAATGGAAAATTAGTATAGATACTCTCATTAAAAAAACAGGCTCTTCATCGCCACGAAGAGAATTCAGGCGCATGATTAGAGAGCTTATTCAACACAATCATTTACCTGATTACACAGTAGAGTTATCTGAAGATACTGTAATTTTTCATAATCGAAGAACAGTTAAGAAGCAAATAATGAGCAAGGGAGAGTTGCCATCACTTCCACCGCACATACTTGAACAAGCAAAAAAAATAGCTCCTCGTTATGATGTATATGCCCTGGAAGCTGACTGGCGGGCATGGTGTGCTAACTCAGGAAAAGTCATTCCTGACAACCCGTATGCGGCGTTCCTAGGCTTCTGCAAACAACGAAACTCAAAGTACTAATCATCTACAGGTTTCCTCCATCGACCTATCAAAGATAAATATTTATTTGAGTAATTACTCATTTGAGCTTATACTCATATACTCAAATGAGTAAAAGAGTATATGAGTATGGCTAATATTTTGGCAATTTTAAACCCAAAGGGTGGATCTGGTAAAACAACTTTAGCTCTACACCTGGCGCACGCATTGAGTTTAGATTCTACGGTTTTATTAGTTGATACAGATCCTCAAGGATCAGCTCGTGACTGGGCAAGCCAGGCAGGAGGGAACGCTTTCCCTGTTGTAGGCGTTGACCGTGCAGCTGCGCTAAAAAGCACAGTTAATCAACTATCAAATGGTTATGATTGGGTTGTCATTGATGGAGCGGCCAAGCTTGAGGAAATGGGCGCTCACGCAGTATCTACTGCGCACTTGGTCATTATACCTGTGCAACCTTCTCCCCTTGATCTTTGGGCATGTGAAAGTCTCGTATCCCAAGTTAAACAACGTCAGGCCATTGCAGATGGCACACCTACAACAGCATTTCAGATTACGAGAGCAAAAAAGGGAACTAATTTAGCCCGAGAAATCAGAGAGGTTGTTAAAGAGTATGGCCTCCCCCTATTCGATGGATCAATTCATGACCGCACAATCTTTGCAAAGTCACTTGCTGAAGGTAAAACAGCCCTGAATCTGGAACCTGATGGAGAAGCCTGTTGGGAAATACATCATTTAATCAAACAAATTAAAGGAGCTTTTGATGCTTAAGGTTAAAAAAACCGGGGAAGGTCACATGCACCCCGCAACTGACAAAGTTAAAGCAGTTCTTAGTAAAGAAGATACACGCAGAATAAATGCTAATGTATCTAAATCTTTTTATCTTAGAATAAAGAAGTTCGCGGCAGAGAATGATACTAATATCACTGACATGGTAGTGAAATCACTAGATGAGTATATGAGTAAATGAGTAAATGAGTAGTTTTTTATATTTTCCTCAATACATGCAGCGGTACAAATAGGCGCATTGGATCTTCGGTAAACGGATTAAATATTCCATAATGCTGATAAAATTTCAGCGTCTCCTGGTCTAAAACATCGAGTATCAGGCCAAGTGCCGGTAAACCTGTATCTATTAATTCAACAGCCTTATGAAATGGAATAATTTTTTTCACCAAGAAGAGGTCTATGAATTAGCGCATCTTCACCCCTTTGAGTGGCACTTTACAGCAGAGGCAGCCGATAAGCGGCCAGATCGCACCTATAAATTTCATGTCACATTTTCCATGCACTGCTTTACTCGAGACCCCCTCCCTAACGAGGAGATTGATTCTAATTTGTGGTACCAAGGACCAAAGGAAAATCGGCTATTTTGTTTTTATCGTCATACATTATCTTACCAACTTCCAGATATTATCAAGAGCCTGGGAGACAGAGTCTGCTGGCATACTCACCACGGCAACTATTTCACCATCGAACTGGTTACACAGGAAGGAGGGGGTAATCGAGTACGAAGTTTATTTCGATGTAACAAGAGCTTCTAGAAAAGGATGGTTAAACTTGATCGTTCAGACTGCCTACGTGCGCACAGAGGACTATGAAACCACGCAGCCGAAGAAGCGTAGGATTCGACTTGATGTGGTCGCTTATAATACGCAGTTGAGAAAACCGATTAAACGGCCTCGGTGAATCGTAATCAAAAAAAAGCCCACTCAAGGTGGGCTTTCCGGGACTCTTGGCTATCTCCAGACCCGCTGGAAACCTGTTGCCAGGCGGTACAATCACACTGCTTACGCAGCTCCGTTCATATGATTGCCTTTTAATATTAGAACTTGTTGACGGATTCGTCAACAAGTTCCGATGAGTGGTTACCACACAACGCACAATTTGAGATTATGTGACGCCAAGAAAGGGTAGATGCAGGATTTGGGGCTTAGCGTACGATAATTTCCGAATCCTGCGTCTACCCCATAGATATGTGGAAGCAACTCCAGGTATGATTATTACACCAACCATTCTTTATCACTAAGATGGGTTAGAACTCAATCATAACGCGTTATAAATAGACCTCTCTCAGAACTAAAATAAAACTTCGCATGCATCTTTTCATCACCTGGATCACTCTATAAATTTTGTCCAATCCTGCAAGGACAAATGGTGCTCTACATTGTAGAACGCCTTATCATTGGTTACTAATACTGCATCTACAGCAACAGAGTGAGCAGCAATAAGCATATCCATAGCCCCCAAAGACTTTCCTTCATTTTCACAGGCCGTTCGTAATTGAGCATAAGACTTGGCCACCTCTGAATCCCATGACAATACATCCACTCGAATCAAAAATTCTTTCACCGCTAAGGGCAAGTGTTTAGCCTCTGGCTTCTTGGCCACTCCACGTAATAACTCAGCTTCCGTAATAGCAGAGATACAAATGCTCGACATGGGAACCGCCTTTAAGCGTTCTCTAACAACGGCTGGAATACCCTTAATGATATAGCTAGCGGTATTGGTATCTAGCATAAAAAATGATCTGGCCATTTAAAACATATCCCGCTCTTGTTCCTGGTCATTATCTCTTTCATCCATGAAATCATCCGGCACATCGATGGCATCCATTAACTTGAAGTAGTCATCCCAGGACTCCGGTTTTCTGGAAATAATCACATCGCCTGTTTCTGGATCTTTCCGGATATAAACCTCGTCACAATCAAAGCGGTAATTCGCAGGAAGTCGTACAGCCTGGCTGCGGCCATTCATAAATAATTTTGCTGTATTCATTGAATAGTTCTCCAATTAACAGTATTAGTATATACCATAATATATCACAATACTTTAATAGGCGATGATAAAATAGTTCACATCTTAAATTGTTTTGTAAAATTAAATCCGCCACGCTAATAAATATTGTCTCGCGTCAATTACTTTGTCCGGTTTGACGACAATTAGGATGGCCGGTTGAGTAGCTTTAAAAATCAGTTGTTACCTTGATGTTTTTTCCTGTAACTGTCGCCATCAATTTCTACTATAGTGGCATGATGGATAATTCTATCGATAGCCGCCACGGTCATTAAAGTGTCTGGAAAGATTTGATCCCAGTGGCTAAAGGGCTGGTTAGAAGTAATAATTAAGCTGCCGCTTTCATAACGGTGTGCGATAAACTCAAACAGTACCTGGGTCTCTGAGTCTGTCTTTTTAACGTAGCCAATGTCATCAATAATCAGCACACGATATTTATCCAGGCGAGTCATAAAGGTCATTAGATCCAGATCTTTTTTAGCTTGTTGTAACTGTTGTACTAAATCGGTTGCAGCCAACCATTTAACGCGTATTCCCTGTTCTATTAAGTGGTGACCTAAAGCGGCGGCAATATGTGATTTACCGACTCCAGATGGGCCAATGAGTAAGACATTATCTGCCTGTAGAGCCCACTGCGTATTGTCTTTAAGACCGATAACCGTTTGTTGTATGGATTTGGGTAACTCTTGTATTTGTAACGTTGAGAAGCTTTTACCTTTGCTTAACTTGGCTTCACGTGTCCAGTTAATGATCCGGGTTTGGTAGCGTTTGGCCACTTCCTGTTCACAGAGTTTTGACAAGTATTCACTGTGACTCCATGCCTTTTCGATGGCTTGTTGCTGATAGCTATCATAGTGCTGGTTAATGGTCGGCAGTCTGAGTGCTTTTAACATAACGGGCAAGGTATTAGACACTGGCCACCTCCATGTTTTTCCACTGTCCCTTGAGTAGTGCATCGTAACCTTCAATCGAGTGTTGCCGTACTGGAATAGCCGGTGGTGAATCGTGCTTGAGATAACGTGATTGCAATACCTTTAAGTCTGGTAGCTGTTTTACTCTGGCTTCTGCTAATAAGGATCTGCCCAGTTCACTCTCGCAGTCATAGTCATACGCAAAGCGAAGCACAGCAACCATCCATTTACAGGCATCCTTTGGCATAAACTGTTGTTCAGCTAGAGACCATAGTTGCTGATAGTCAGCATTGGGTAAAATATCATCCCTGAACTGTGAGAAGCGAAAGGCCTGTGGTTTAGCCGCAAGCGAATGAATGATATGGTGATAATTAATACGGCGTGCTCGCCCGGTTGGGTCGTTGGGATAAACTCGGTCTAACACAATACATTTTGTTTGCCCCACATAACATTCCAACCTGTCATGATACAGGTGTACTTTCAGGGTCTCGCCAATGAGTCGTGAGGGCACGGTATATAAACCACGTTTGACGCTGATGGTGCTACTGGTCGTCACTTTGGCGCTCAGTTCGGTGTAGTCCATAAAGCGATAATTAGGCAAAGGTCTCAGTGTTTGCTGCTCTTCGGCTAAGCGACCTTTGCAACGATTATTGAGTTTTTTAACAATGCCTTCAAGGAACTCACGATAAGCGCGTAAGGTTGCAAAGTCATGGCTGCCTCTTAACTTGATGCCTTGTGCTATACGATGTTTGAGTGTGCCATTGGCCGTTTCAATCGCACCATTTTCATGGCTGACTCCGAGATTATTGACTGTGGCTGTCATGCCATAGTGCTGACACAACGCTTGATAAGACTCGGTTAATTTCTGCTTCTGAGCGGTATTGATATAGGCTGCACTTAAGCTGTCCGTGCGATGCTCTTTGGGTGCCCCACCCAGGATATGTAATGCACTTTGCAATCCATCGGCTAAGGCGCTGTAGCTTTCACCACCACGAATGATATGGACATAACGCCAACCACAGTGCGCTAATCGGAACTGATACAGTAAATGTACAAACAGGTTCCCGGCAATCGTTATATCCGTATTGGGATGAGTAAAATCAGATAACCCTTGATGGCCCGCCGGTACGGACTGTCGAAAAATGACCGCTTTATCAGGGCCTTGAGTTGCACGCCAATGCTTTACTCTTCGTTGCAACGTCCTCAATAACTTCTCTGAATATTGATCAGGATATAAGTCATCCAGGTGCTCCCATAATGTCATACCCGTCAGCTCAGAATCTTGTTCCAATAAAGGTTCCAGTACACTTGACCAAACAGCTTCAAATGGGTCTTTACGTGTTTTCCAATACCGCTTTACAGAGTCAGGCTTTTCTCCTTTTTCAATCCGTCTTCCTGTGCGAATGCTGATACCTGCTTTGGCAGCTGATAGTTCTTGTGTAGTACTTTGTCGATGTTTCATATAGATATCTTCCTGCTGTTGAGTGATGTGCTTACCTGACAAGTAACTACCTCCTAAAGGATAAATAATTACTTATCTTCGTATACACTCAACCGGTCAAGATAATTGTCGTCTGACCGGACAGGTTAATTGTCGCCTAACAAAATATCTCAAAAAGTATACTTTAAGAGAATTTCACTGCGTTCCTGTTAGCATCTGTCCAGACCTGAGCTGACAGCCGGTGATCAGATGAAGCGGTCATTCAAGAACTAATATGCAGAAGGGCAGGAAGTGGCACAACTGAGACCTAATTTCAATTTACAGGAACGGCTGCTTTATCAACAGACTTGCCTGTCGCATAGACAACCATGAACGACTATAAAGATGCCCAATGGATAGCGGCCGTTCAAGCTAACCGTTTTTTGGTGCAGTGATGATCTCCATTGTGCCAGGAACGGTCGTTACTTGTGTGAAATTTTTATGTGTACCTGCTCAGCCACCCTACTTTGATAAAGGGTGAAAACTTAACGAGGGGGGGGCAAACCGATACAGTTGAAACGCCGAGGTTAAAACCTCTAATATAAAAACACATTAAAGCAACCAGAGGAAAATTTTGATGTTTTTAGTCTTGTTGGACTAGCGGGGGGCGTGAATGTCATTTATTTTCGATCTGCTTCTGATTTTTGGCAATTTCAACATAGGTATCCAAACGTGTTTCAACACGGATTAAACGGCCGTTCATATTATCTACCTTATCTTGCAGCTTCATATTTGCAGAATTTAATCGCTCGACTGAATCAGTAAGCTTCACAGTATCCTTCAAAATATTTAAAAATTCAGAGCCTAGCCCCATTATTCTTGCTCCAGCTTGTCACACAACTCATTGACATTCCTGGTTGTTTCATCTGTCATTGAGATTGCATTTTTTAAACTATTACTAACCATTGCTAACACTTCTTCTGCATCTGGAACTTCGGAAAGTAATTTGTCAAAAAATTGCTCCTTCGTGCGCTCTGGTAACTGAATAACTAAGCGACCATTGCCAGCCTGAATATCCACTTCACTTTCAACTGAGATTCCAGCAGCAGCCAGGGCTTTAGTGGATAAACGAATGGCGGAGCTATTGCCCCATTTTTGAATTTTACCGTGTAATTGCATAACAATCTCTAAGTGTAAACATTTGTATATACTACAACAGGATGAAGCGTGTATCAACATTTGTTTATACTATTAAAGTCCAATGTCTTATTTTATTCCAATGTCTTTTCTGTGCCATGAGGAGTCGTTGATGGTTGTCTCTGTGAACTACCGGTTTATGGACAAAGGGGACGTTAAGTAATTTTGAAGTTAAATGATTTCAGGAATGCATTGGGGATTTTAATGAAGGTTTCCTACAGTAAAAAATAAAGTAATATTTTTGTTATACCAATGTTTAAGGACGGTTTTTTTCAACATATTCATCGTAAATAGAGCAATAGAAAAAATCTCTACTATACTTTTCATAGTGTGCTTCACTGCCTGAAAAAAATAACGCCAGCACGAAAACGATAACCAATGAAATTGAGATAAAAAAGAACCTGGCTCTCTATATGACAATGTATATCACTGTTTTATGTCTGTTTAGGAACATCCTCCTGATGCTAAAGGTAGCATGAAAAAAACAACATCCATCATCATTAGTCTCATTGCCCTATTGCTGGTAGGCATATATTTTCTACAAATGCCTACTTTAAGCAAAACAGTTGTGGAACAAAAAAAAGAGCTTCTTGTTTTTTGTGGCATTACCATGATTCAACCTATGTCTGAAATAGCCGCTATCATAGAAAGTCAGGAGAATGTAAAGATATCATTGATTAAAGGTGGTTCTGGAAACCTGCTTAATTCAATCAAGTTCAATAAGGTCGGTGATCTTTATCTGCCTGGATCAGCATCTTATATTAAGCAGGCTAAAGCGGAGGGATTGATCACTGAATCGGTGCATGTAGGTTTTAATAAAGCGGCCATGATGGTGCAAAAAGGTAATCCACTGGCGATTAAAAAGGATTTAAATGAACTAAAAGATAAAAACTATTACGTTGTAATAGGTAACCCTGATAGCGGCAGTATCGGCAAGGAGACTAAAAAAATACTGGCTTCCGCTGGAATTTATAATGATGTACTTAAAAACATTCATGAAATGACGACAGACTCAAAACGCCTGGTCGAAGTATTGAAAAATGAAGAAGCAGATCTGGTTATAAACTGGTACGCAACCTCGGTTTGGGATCAAAATAGTGAATTTATCGATACACTGAGTATCGATGATAAATTTGCACAAAAAAAGCGACTTGTTCTTGGATTACTGAGCAGTTCCAGATACCCGGAAATCGCCAGAAAATTTATGGCCTATGCTGCATCACAAAAGGGTCAAAGAATATTTGATAAATATGGACTGTTTAGTATTGAAAAATGATCAATCTTTATGCCATCTTTTAGCGAAAAACCGATCCAACGCCAAATAATAATACTTATACTGTCCCTGATCGGTATTTTGTCGGTGCTTTTTATTGTGCACTCCAGCTTTGCTGAAAACAAAAAACGATATAAAGAACAATTGGATAATCAGGTTGCAAGACAGGATATCGGCATTGCAATTTATCAACAACTATCCGCCACCGAAGTTTTGATATATAAACTCAATCTTATGGATCATCCCCGTGAGTTGATAATAATCAAAAAGCGAATAGATGCAAACCTGCAAATAGTTAAAAATGGACTCGATGTATTACAAAAAGGAGGGACTTTCGAGCATAAAATAGAGACAAACATTCCAGGTAAAGATGCTTTGCAATTGCAGGCGAACTACAAAAAACCGCAACAGGAAGGTTATGTGCTTGAAGTACTGGAATTAGGATCTGCTATCTTTAATTTAGAATTGCAAGCACAGCTGTTGATCGAACTGGCCGGATTACGCATGGAACAGGATGAGCAACAGTGGAAAAACACGAATACGCATATACAAAATCTGTTGAAGGCAATAGACACTATTCTACTTCGTTCACAGGAGAATGCCGCGGGAATTCTGTTTGACAGTCAGCAAAAGATGAAATCCTTATCCCTACAAATCGATCAGGCTGAAAAGAATCATAACAACTTCAGACTACCTTTAGTTGGCCTGGCTCTATTTCTTTCTACCTATTCTATTTTTATCACACTTTTGCGTATAAAAAAGGCCATACAGGAACGCAAACAAGCCGAAGAAAGCCTGCAAATGTTACTGGATACAACTGTAGAAGGTATCTACGGGGTTGACCTCAAAGGAGTGACAACTTTCGTTAATCCTGCCGCTTCAAAAATGCTTGGTTACACAGCTGAGGAACTCATCGGCAGAGAGAATCATACTTTGATTCATCATACCCACAGTAATGGGACTGCTTACCCTGCCACAAAATGCCGCATACTCAAAGTTTTACAGGGCGGAACCTTGCAGGCAGTAGATGACGAAATGTTCTGGCGTAAAAATGGCGAATCTTTTCCCGTAGAGTATTCCAGTACTGCTATAAAGCGAAACGGTGAAATTGTTGGAGCAGTGGTAAATTTTCACGACATTAGCCAACGTAAACAGGCCGAAAAAAAAATTCACACCCTTTCCCAGGCTGTTGAACAAAGCCCCGTATCGGTCATACTGACGGATATCAATGGAAATATTGAATACGTCAATAGTGCCTTCGAAAGATCCACCGGTTATAGCGCTGAGGAAGTTAATGGTAAGAACCCTGGGTTGTTGAAATCAGGTAATACACCAAAATCTCATTATCAGGAACTGTGGAAAACTATCAACTCAGGTCAATTGTGGCAGGGTGAACTACAAAATCGTAGAAAGAATGGTGAAGTTTTTTTAGAACATGCTTCGATCGCCCCGATAATTGATAAAAGTGGAAAAATGACTCACTTTTTAGCCGTCAAAGAGGATATTACCCTGCAAAAACAGCAGGAAGATAAAATTATCCATCAAGCCAACTACGATAGCCTCACCGATCTACCAAATCGCTTTCTAGCTCAGGACCGTCTGTCACAACTCATAAAAGATGCTCAACGCGACAAAAAACATGCTGCTTTATTGTTCCTGGATCTTGACGACTTTAAAAAAATCAATGACACAATGAGCCATGAAGTAGGCGATAAACTATTGGTACAAGCGGCCAGGCGTTTACGTGATTCAGTGCGTGACGGTGATACGGTAAGCCGTCTTGGAGGTGATGAATTTATAGTCCTGATGGGGAATATAAGTACTGTGGAAGATACTTATCCGGTAGCACAAAAATTGCTCGAAAGTTTTAATGCTGCTTTTCTGCTGGATAATCGAGAGCTTACCGTGACGGTCAGTATTGGAGTTGCAATTTACCCTGATGATGGCAAGACTCCTGCTGAACTTCTGCGAAATGCCGATACTGCTTTGTACAAGTCGAAAGCTGAAGGCCGGAACACTTATAACTACTTCACAAATACAATGAACCAGGGGATCTCACGACGACTGCAGCTAGAAGAACAGCTATATGGTGCGTTAGATCGCAATGAGTTCCAGCTTTTTTACCAACCCCTGGTAGATGTTCGCAGTAACACAATAGTGGCTGCCGAAGCCTTGTTACGCTGGAATAATGAAATTCTGGGCAATGTCTCACCAGATGAATTTATTCCGGTTACAGAGCAAACCGGGCAGATAGTATCAATCGGACAGTATGTACTTAACGAAGCATTGGCGATGACTGCAAAATGGCAGCTGATAAATCCTGACTTCAAAATCGCTATAAATGTTTCTCCCCGTCAGTTTCGTGAACCCGAGCTTTTACAACAGATTACAGATGCCTTACAACAGTCGGGTGTAAGCAGTAAATGCCTTGAGTTGGAAATTACAGAAGGTGTATTGATGAGCGGTTATAACTATATTTCAGAAACCCTATCTTCATTGAGTAAAATGGGTATTGGTATAGCCCTGGATGATTTTGGTACGGGTTACTCTTCACTGAGTTACCTGCGTAGTTATCCCTTTAGTATCCTGAAGATCGACCGTAGCTTTATTAATGATATTACGATCGATACAGCCGACAGAGAGCTAGTAAATGCTGCAATTGCCATGGCACACAGCCTGGGTTTAAATGTGGTTGCCGAGGGAGTTGAGACAGAGGAACAGTTGGCACATCTAGTGTTACAGGGTTGTGATATTGCCCAGGGATACCTGTTCAGTAAACCAATAAGTAGCAACGAGATAAGCCGCATGATTAGATCAAAAAAATTACCAGCTTCCAATCCTTAACAGGAAAATACAAAATAAGCTGTGAATCACCTCTGGATTCTCGTAGGATCTATTTCTTGAGAGGACAGACCAATGAGTAAAATAAGTAGATAATTCCCAGAGTTGCGTTAGAGAGCTGTTCACCAGATTAATTACAGTGACCGGGGTACAAGTATCTATCAATCCCCATACTGAACGTTTAGTGGGTATAGGCATTGAGTCTTCTGTGGGCAGTGCCGGTGATTCTTATTACAATTTGTTGGCTGAAACAATAAATGAATTATTTAAAACTGAGATTATCCGCTACCCACAACATGGGCAATGGAAGGCAGTGGATGATGTGGAATATGCCATCGTGAAGTGGGTTGACTGGTTTAACAACCGATGGCTACTGGAGTCAAGTATTTGAATTATGATTACAAGTGGTTTTAGCATTTACGCTATGACCGATATCGCCACACTTCCGTCATTCCCTACAGCATGTAGGGAATGACCGGAATGGGTCGATACTTGCCTATTCAGGATACCTAAATTCACATAAGTGAACGGCGGCTTTGTCGCAAGACGGGTCATACAACCCTGCTTACTGATTGTTCGAAATGGGTCGGTAGTACTAGTTCATTAGGTGAATTTAAATGGCTGCTCCTGGTAGCTGTCGGCGGAAATAATCCTGTTGTGCCGTAATTTGCCATTGTTTAGCTGCAATAAAAAACCCTCAATTGAGGGTTTTTTATTGGGCGACGATT
>Ga0233429_1001798_pt1 | contig 24121 bp, 24 predicted proteins | sample SI_118_April2016_3_FD_179879 | JGI IMG/M metagenome (GOLD analysis project Ga0233429, IMG submission 179879) | Seawater microbial communities from Saanich Inlet, British Columbia, Canada - SI_118_April2016_135_MG | ecosystem: Environmental > Aquatic > Marine > Inlet | place: Canada: British...
GAAGAGACAGAAGCTTCTGAATAAGTTATTTATACCAGTATATAGATTAATATATATGAACATTTTATTCTTAGGTCAGCCTGGCGTGGGGAAGAGTACTTACTCTGCTTTGGTTGGCAAGCATTTTAAAATACCTTCTGTATCTGCTGGTGAACTGTTGCGGCAAGAGGTTAAGAAAGGCACTGCTCTGGGCAAGAAAGTCAAACCTTACATAGATAAAGGTCTGCTTGTACCGCACATAATCACAGACGCACTTCTTATACAGCGATTTAAACAATCCGATTGCAAAAAGGGATTTATATTAAATGGTATACTGAGTCCATCTGAGAGATCAGATCTGCTTCATAGACATATCAAAATCGATTATGTGATCTACTTTAAAGCGCCAAAGAAAACATTACTAAAACGGATAGCTGGACGGAAAGGTAGAAGTGATAGTACCCCACGTGTTGTTGAACTTCGTTACCAAGCGTACAAAAAACGTAATTCAAAGCTGCGTGGGATATACAATAAGCAAGGTATTCTAACAGTTATTGACGCAAGACCTCCGATCGACGAGGTTGTCGAGAGAATAATCGACGTAATAGATGAGAACCGTTAATCTTTTAAGCAATTTTTAGGGTGCTACTCTTATGGCTCAAAATTTAATCGGTGACTTAGAATATAGTATTGTATCTGTTGGGGATCAATATGAAGATGTATTCTCGCCATGTGTAGTTATGGGTATTAGAAATCGTACTACTGCGGAAATATATCGATTTCATTCAATAATGGCGTACTACTTAGATTCTTGGGAAGAGTTTACCACTTTTGTTGATGAAATAAATAACGATAAAGAGGGGTTTGAAGTATATGTAACCGGTCATTCAGATCGAGGTAATTATCCTGAAGATGAGCTTAAAGATTTTAGATCAAAACTTGAGGTTATGTTGCGGGAAAGATTTGGAAGCGTTGAACTAGCATGGTTAGAAAAAAATACGGGCGGTAAACTATACATTGATACAGTAGCAAAGCCACATTTTAGGTTAGATATAGAAGAACTTCCTAAAGGCCCGTTATACGATAATGTAACTTATTTTAGTGACGAGAGTAATTGATATAAATAAGAAGCGTTTCAGTTAGACATGAATCGGAAAGTTATTCTTAGTGCCTTATGCGCGTTTAACGTTGCACTTAGTTTTACACTAGTTTCTAGCTTTCTTCCAATCTATTTGGACAGTATGGGTATCAGTCTGGTTAACATCGGACTTGTGTTTGCGTTTGGAGCAATGGTCGCAGGAGTCTTACGATTTCCTATCGGTACAATGGCAGACCGTGTTGGAAGACGACCGCTTATGCTGTTTGGAGCAATCGGATACCCACTTTTCGCAATTGGAGTTGTACTTTCTAGATCAACAATACACTTTATCGGAATCCGGCTGTTAATCGAAGTGTTTGGAGCATTGTTCTGGATCGCGTTCTGGGCATATATTTATGATATGATCCATCGAGGTCACGAAGGAATTGAGATTGCACATACAAATATGATTATTAAGATAAGTCAGATCTTAGCGCCATTCATTGGTGGAATGATCATTGCTTATTATGGATTCAACCACCTCTTTTTCTTAGCTGCAGCAGTTGGTGCGGTTAATATCATATTCATTAGTATGGTGATTAAGGAATATGGAAAACATGAACGTGAGACTCTTAAGAAACTAGAGCATGACGTTATTTCTGAATACAAGCACCTGGTAAACATGGCGAAGTTTAGAACACTTGTAATAATTGGAGTTCTACACAATATTTCTTGGTGTATTTGGTGGGTATATATGCCAATCTATCTGCGTAATCAAGGGACTTCAATAAAGCAGATTGGAATGTTGTTATCACTAGTCTATCTAGTAAGTTTTATGATACAATATCCACTGGGAAAAGCTATTGATAAGTTCCCAGCTAAATTCCTTATCATACCTGGATTTTTCTTGACATGGATATCTGGATATGCATTCCTAATGTTCAAAGACATTATTGGATACACCATTGCACGTGCTTCTATGAGTATTGGTTATGATACTGAATGGAGCCCATTAGTTGCACGAATATCGCATCTAACTCCAAGAAAAGAGCATGGTGGAACAGCCGGTCTGTTCAGAGCGATCTGCGCGCTATCAGTTGGTATTGTAACAATTATTGCAGGATATCTAGCTGATATATATGGCATAAAGATCGTTCTTTGGGGAGCAAGTTCCTTTTCACTAGTTGTCGGAATAATACTTCTATTTGTCAGCAAAGGACTTATGGGAAAAGGTCGTTCACTCGCACATAAACATCATATAATTAACTTGCGATCAGCAAGCGTGCACTCAGAAAAACAGCAAGACTATATCTTATGATCGTAGCTTTCTTTTGATCTTCTTTTGCTTTTTCTTAAGCTGTTTCTTCTTAAGCTTGAGCTGAAGTAGTTTGATTCTTTCTTCTTGATTCTCGACCTCGTCTTGTAGTGTCTCTATGTCTTTCTTACGTTTAAGTTTCTGCTTCTCATTGAGTTTCATCGTAAGTAGATCTAACTCAAGCTTCAGACGTTTTAGCGGTCGCAAAACAAAAGGATTTGCCATAAGGTAGCTAAGTGCGTATCTTTTTAAAGGCTTTTTACAAACTATACTATAGGTAGTAACAGATGAATACTCAAAGAGGAGACGTTATTAGAGCAAGAGTCACTGGCAAAGCAAACTGTGGCAGATTTAGAAACTACGCCGTCCTACACAATGGAGATAGAGCCATTCTAGCAGACCGACTTGGTCGCGAAATAACTGGAGATATTGTTGTTAGAGTAGCTGATCCACACCCACTTGTTCGAGCAGATCTCTCAGATATTGTTACATGTAATTTAGTTAGCACACAGGTCCCTGACGGGTTTATACATAGCAGACAGGAGAATGTGGTCTTGCATGGCGAATATACTTTGGAAGATGTTACAGGTAAATCTGATTTCAGAATGGCTGAAGTTAAGCGTCTTTTTGATATGGGTATGATGCCTAATGCAATATATTATGTATCTGCTGATAGAAGAGTCTTAGCTTATGCATTAACCTGGCCTAGCAGAAAAGGAAATCCCGAGATTAGGTTTAATAGATGTTCACAATTAATGAAAAAAGGGATGGTAAAAGTAGAAAACCAAAAGGACCCGGTTCAGCCTACCGTTCTTTCGAAAAAAGACATCGCGATGCACCTCGGATAGTTATATTTGATCTGGGTGTAGATATTGAAGCAGTAAAATCCGCCATTGTGGACGTAAAGACTGCTGCTACAGAAACCGTACCTACTTTTATCGAGATGGAGCCACAACCATATAAACATAATCCACGTTATAGCAGACCTACTTCTTTCTGAAAACCCTTAAAAACCTCATCAGACTATTTCTATTATGATTCGACAGCCAATTATTACAGTATTAGGTCATGTAGACCATGGTAAAACCACCTTGCTAGATTATATTAGGGGAACCACTCTTGCACAGAGAGAGGCAGGTAAGATCACACAGCATATCGGTGCTACAGAGGTGCCTATTGGTACTCTGCAAAAAGTTTGTGGTGGTTTGCTGGAGGTGTTTAATCTTAAGTTTACGATCCCCGGTTTGTTATTCATTGACACGCCGGGCCACGAAGCGTTTACTAATCTAAGAAAGCGAGGCGGGTCAATTGCAGACCTTGCTGTTTTGATTATTGATATTAACCAAGGTATTCAACCCCAGACAAGAGAGGCTATTCAAATTCTCAAAACTTTTAAGGTCCCATTTATTGTTGCAGCAACAAAGATAGATATGTTGATGGGTTGGAAGGCTCGCGACAAAACATTCTTAGTAAACCTGAAGCAGCAGTCTGCGCAGGCAAAAGAATCTTATGATAAAAAGTTCTACAAGCTTCTCGGTGAACTTGCAGAGATGGGTTTCGATTCAAACATATACAATCAAGTTGATGATTATAGTAAGACTATTGCAATTGTTCCAGTTTCAGGTCATACTGGAGAAGGCATAGCTGAACTTTTAGCAATTCTTACAGGACTTGCACAAAAGTTTCTTCATGATAAGTTGGAAGTTGACACCAAAAAGCCAGCTAAAGGTACGATACTTGAGATCAAAGAAGAAAAAGGAATGGGCACAACAGCAGATGTTATCATCTACGAAGGTTCTATGACTAAAGATGATACTATAATCGTTGGCGGGACAGATGTTTTTGACACAAAGATCAGATCGCTCCTAAAGCCAGTTCCGTTAGCAGAGATTCGAGATAAGAAGAGTAGCTTTAAGCATGTAGATCGAGTTGTTGCTGCAGCAGGTATAAAGATTCTTGCTCCGGACTTAGACAAAGCACTTGCAGGAGCACCGTTTGCATCAGGTCGTAATGAACAAGAAGTCGAGGCTGCAAAGAGACAGATACTTGATGAGATTGAGGAAGTATTGGTCGAGACTGCAGATATCGGTATCATACTTAAGGCAGATACACTTGGTTCTATTGAGGCAGCAGCAAACCTACTAAATCAGAAAGGCCTTCCAATTAAACGAGCAGATATCGGAAACATAACAAAGCAAGATATTCTGGAAGCATCGAGTCAGAAAGCAGAGATTGGAGCGGGTTTTGTGCTTGGTTTTAATGTTAAATGTTCAGATGGCATGCAAAAAGAGGCAGATAAGGAGAAAGTTCCAGTCATATGTCATCCAGTTATATACAAGATTGTAGAAGAATATGAAGAGCAGCTTGAGGTTCTTAAGAAGGCAAAAGAGCTTGAGAAGTTGCAAGGCATTACCTGGCCAGGTAAGTTTAAGATAATACCTCAGTACGTCTTTAGACAATCTAATCCCGCCATATTTGGAGTAGAAGTTTCAGCTGGTAAGCTAAAAGCAAATACTGACATCATTAATCAAGATGGTGAGATTGTAGGCCATATTAAAAGTATAGAAGACAGCGGCAAAAAACTTGAAGAGCTAAAGCAAGGCGAGGAGGCAGCACTTTCAGTCAAAAAAATGATTATTGGAAGAAATGTCGAACCTGGCGAAGAGCTTTACATTGATGTTCCTGAATCGAGCTACAAGAAGCTTAAGGAAGTAAAGAAATTACTTACTGGACCTGAAAAGGTTGTTCTTAAGGAGATTGCAGAGATCCATAGACGGACAAAGGAGATATGGGGTATATAAAAAGCACAGACATAGCGTATATTCATAAAGGTCTAAAGTGGTTAGCAAAAGAGTTTGACTTGAAGTATGATTCTAAATGGTTTAGTTATTTGATGGTTTCTAGACGGGCGCTTGTACTTAATGATTATCTCACAGGTTGTCCTGAATTCAATCATTTTGGTAAGTCTGATCGAGAAAAAATAGCTAATCTGGATAAGTTCTTAGCGTCAAAAGAATATAATGGACGTATTAATTCTGTCATGAGTGGTTGTGTTAAATTAAAAAACGAGTTTGAACACGAGGTCAAACTTGCAGATTACATTGAAGACAAAGACGTTAGAAAAGAGTATTTAGCGTTATTGTCTCAGGCAAAAACTAAGTATAAGCAAGGCATTTTGATATTAATTGCAGAACCACGAAATCAGAGAGAAGTTAGACCTTTTCTAGACGTTCTATCGCATGAATGGAAGCATATCCTGCTGCATCAAAATAAACTATATCGTGAATTCTTTGGATTGGGTCAGGATCATTGGCTTATAGATGAGGGAATTACAACTTACTTCGACATGCTTACTACACCTCAGCGATTTTGGGATGTAAAGTATCATCGAGAAGGGCTTAATTGGAAGAAGATCTTAAAGAACATTAAAGACCCGTATGAAAGAAGAAAAGCGATTATATCGCACTTCGGAAGTTTTCAATAGTCTAAATCTCCTTTTCGTTGGTAGCAATATCAGGTATTATCGAGTCCCTTGGTAAGATATCTAATGTATTAACAAGTAAATCTACTATTGAATCAGCTATTTCTTTGTTAGACCTTCGATTATCAGGATCCTCATCATATACCATTTGCTGGTATGCATGTTGAGTTAATCGATATGTTCGGTGCGCTTCGTCATTATGTGGCATATTGATATATATGATTGCTCGCATAAAGTCATGTACTTCGATATCTCTCTGTATTAACTCAGGTGTTGAACATTCATCGCGAATTGGTACATAATCATTAATTTGAGGTTCTATTTTTGATTGATTGTGTATCTTCTTAAGGTCCTTTCTATTGTTGTCTTTTGATTCCGCAGTCATACTTAAAACTCGTAAACTTGGTTTAAAAGTATTGCGATTCGTGATACGTAGCTCATAAGGACCAATAGCTAACGATAGAGTAAGCTTTAAAAAGCCCGTAACTGAGCAGTTAATATGGGAAATGAATGTGCTATATGTGCTGTTCCGTATTGGACTTTCGGGCATACAGACTGGGCTTTTGCCGCAGTTTCAGACCCGTCTTTTAATAAGAATAAACCTACATCACATGCAGTTACACTGCCTACAAAGCATATCGTAGATTTTGGAGAGTTCTTTGAGGGCGATAACTATCGATATCGTACAGACATGGATACCATGACGCTAGCTACAATTATAGGACAGTTTGAACTTGGGAACCGGTTTTTCCAATTACTCGAAAACTTATCTCCAAATAGATCTGTTGCGCACATACATAGACATATTCTTGGGGCACCTACTGTTGAAGCTGCTCTGATCGCGCAAAATCTAGAAGGAACTCCGATTGAGATAATGACGGGAGATCTGACACTTGGCATGTATTTTACTGAAGAACGTCGCTTTTTAGACCGCGAAACACTCGGAATAATGGACACTTCTGACGCAAAAGAGTTCGCCACAATAGAGTCTTTCAAGGTCAGACTGGACACTGATCGTGGACTCGTAGTAGAACCTGTAAACTTTTTTGGACGTATGATTATACCTAAAATAGGCAACCAGTACCAATACCAGATTCCACATGGCATTGAAAAGTTAGAGAGCCACGCAGTAGCAGAAGCAGTGGAAGAGTTACAACGTAATCTTTAAAAACCCTCTATCTAATTCTAATCATGGCTGAAATAAAATTCGCAATCGGCTCAAAAGAAGAAAAGAAAGTGTTCAAGCACGTTGTTAGTGGGGCTGACTCTGAGAAGCTTTTTGGAAAGAAGATCGGAGAGAAGTTCCGTGGTGAAGTCATTGGACTGAATGGTTATGAGCTAGAGATAACAGGTGGTTCAGATAGCACTGGATTTCCAATGCGAGCAGATGTAGCGGGGCCAGGAAGAAAGAAGATCATAATTACTAGAAGCTTAGGATTTGGTTCAAAGCGAGCAGGACAAAGAAAGCGTAGATCAATCCGAGGCAATACAGTTTCTGCAGATACAGCACAGATAAATTGTAAAGTTGTTAAGGCTGGAAAAGATAAGATCGCAAAGATCTTAGGCGCGGAGGCTAAACCTGCGGAAGGCGAAGCACCAAAAGAGGCAGAATTACCTAAAGAAGAAGCTGCACCCGTAAAAGAAGAGGTTCCAAAAGAAGAGCCAAAGCAAGAAGCTCCAGCTGAGGAACCTAAAGAAGAGCCTAAAGAAGAAAAGAAAGAAGAGCCTGTAGTTGAAGAGAAATCCGAAGCACAGTCTGAAGAAAAGAAATAGTTTTAAGCGTTATTATACATTTATTACATGGCAGGTGGAGGAATGCCTCTTGTAATACAAGCAAGAGAGCGATCAGAATACACAATTCCAGGTATTGAGGCTTGTAGTGAGTACATTAGTAGATTAAGAGAAGCATGTATACCTGCAGGTATACATTATATGTCTGATGCTAGACTTTTTCTTCATATTGATCCTTCTACTATCTCATCAGAAAGATCTACTATATTGGACTTAAGTAATAAAGTACAGAACATCGATTTTTGGGTTGAAAATCACCAGATATGGATAGAATCAAATAAAGTACGTCACTTTGAAGGTGGAACCTTTTTTGGCGAGGCGAGATGGGTGATCCCACCTGCTCTTTGGCCAATGAGTCGCTGGATGTTTAAGGATAATGCTTGGAAAATTAGTAATAATAATTTAGTACAAAACATGGACTCAGACCATAAACGCCTAAAAGCAGACGAGATTGTAGCTATTCTTACTGGAAAAGATAAATAAGACGGTTTAGTTTATTCAGATTTAATCATATATGGCTGAGTATTAACGACTTGCTGAAGCAGATCTCTCTGTTTCATGGCGTTTCTTTACAGCATTAGCAGCTTGATCACCTGCCGCCGTCATCATTATCTGTTCAGATAGGCGTTCAGGAAGGTCTTTTCGGTTACCTTTGCCTGCTTTGCTGTGATATACACCCTGTGTTAACCATCTAAGAACAAGATCGATTCTTCGTTGTGGAGATAAGTCAACTGCTTTTGGATATCGAACTCCACCGTATTCAATGGTTGTAACTCCTTCGATCGGAGAACCACCTTCAACAGCTCGAACAAATACCTCAACGGGGTTCTTGCCTGTCTTCTTTTCGATTATCTCGAACGCTTTGATAACATTACCTGTGATCTTTGTGTACTTACCTGTGTTGTGACCGCTTTCCTTATACTGTCGCTTACCTTTGTGGCCCGCAACCATTAACTTAAGGATTAGCCGCTCAACAATGTGTTTTTCTGACTTCCAGAACTGTTTACTCATGTTTCTTCCATGTGAGAATGGAACCAGTTTTGGATTAAGTGTAATATATCGTCTTAGACCTGCATCAACTACAGTGATGTTTGAGTCCCAACGATTGAATAATTTGAAATTATAAGCAAGTTTCTTGGCAACTGGAGCAGGTTTCTTAGCCTCTACAGGCTTTTCAACTGGTGCTTTAGCCACAGCGATAGGTGTAGTATCTACTTTCTTTATTTCAGCCTTAACTACTGGTTTATCGACCTTCTTAGCAATAACTGGTTCTGATTTAGCTTCGACTTTCTTAGGAGCCTCGATCTTCTGTGTGACTAGCTTTTTCTCTACTTTAGCAGTAGCTTTTACTGCCGGCGCTTTAGCTACAGGTTTTTTCTCAACTTTCTTTGCTTCTACTTTTTTAGTTACCATCTGTTTTCTTTTCCTCAGCAGGCATACCAGGTACTGGATCAGGTAAGTCCTGTCGTAGGTATTCCATACCTACTCGTGTGTTTTTTTCTATGCGCGCTTTTTCATCTGCAGATATAAATGGAGAGTTAAAACCTGGATCAATGGAATCCATAATAACTTGACCAAAATCATCAAATTTTAGTTCAGGCATAGGACCGCGATTATCGATCATAACATTAAGCGGTGTTTCAGTACGAATTATACCTGGAGTTATATCAAACATATCTCTACGTATATCTGCTAATTTTTTCTTATCCTCAGCATCGTACATTTTATCGTAATCAACTGGATCTTGTACGATTACTTCACAAACATTTCGAGCTTGAGTTTCATGATTAAAATCATCCGGGTTTCCAACATCACCACAATGATCCTCCCATACCTGATTTTCTGGAAGTGGTTCACGATTTTGACCCTTTCTTTCAGCTTTTCTACGATCTACTACCATTTTTATCGTCCCTTCTCCAGTTTTCCTCTCCAGAGCATGTCTAGAGACTGATTATTAACCTTAATAACTTGCCATCGGACCTGTGGAATGTCTCCTTTTGTCTTACCCATGTGCCCGCCGATTCCTGCGACAATAACCTGATCGTGCTCATCAATCTTCTTGATAGCCAGGTTTCCGGGTACAAAAGCCGTGATCTGCTTACCGTTTTTGGTCAGCTGAACTCTAACAACCTTTCTCATAGCTGAATTTGGTTGCTTTGCCTCTACCTGTCGTTTTGCTAGAACAATACCTTTAGCTTGGGGTGCGCCTTCTAATGGATCAGACTTGACGTTTAGTCTATACTTACGTCTGACATACCATCGATCACACTCAGCAAATTTCTTACGTCTACCTTTTAGCTTCTTTGCTGCATTCAGGCCTCTAGATTTTGAACCCATACGATATCAAACTCCTCAGGTGGTTTATAAAGTTTATGCCTAGTATCATAAGTATTTTAATCCTTCTCCTATAAGGACTGAAATGAAACTTAATCAGCTGTACTCTGTCGTAATGCATCCTAAGGCACCATATGCTTTTGACTATAGTGTTGAGAATCCGACGCATTATCCAGCACCAATCGGTGACTGGGAGCCGGGAAAGATGTGGTTTACTCTGAGATGGCAAGGCCAGAAGATAGGGGTACGGTTTGAAAACAAGGGAACGGTAGATAAGCCCGCAGTTGAAGTTTCTATATATGGAAAGAAGCCTGTTGAGTTCAAAGAACTACTAAGCGAGATAGCTTATCGATATGAATGGAATAATAGTGACGCTGAGTTCTACAACAAGTTTGGAAATGATTCCATACTTAAGCCATTGATAGAGAAGTATCGCGGCATGCATGGCTTTTGTGGTGAAGAGTTATATGATTTTATCATGATAACCATCTTCTTGCAGAATACAACAGCAAAAAGAACAGCTCAGATGACGCGGGTTATGCTGGAAAAATACGGTACTTTGCTTGAGTTTGATGGTAAGAAGCTATACTGTTTCTGGTCGCCAGAAGAACTTGTCGATGTTCCTGAGCAAGACCTTAGAGATCTGAAAGTGGGCTACCGTGCTAAGAGTTTCTTACGCGTAAGCAAAGATTTTGTTGACGGACACATAGATGAAGTAGAACTTCGTAAGCTCAATACAGATGATCTGAGAACTGATTTGCTTAAGATATATGGTATCGGACCTGCATCTGTTATGTATGCATTGGGGGGGCCGTTTAAGCGAGCAGTTATAGATGTGATTCCACCATGGGAAGCTAAAATCTATTCAAAGCTGTTGTTTAATCGAGACGGCGCCTCAGCAGAAGAAAGCATGAAAGAATTAGATAGACGCTACGGAAAGTACAAGCCATCTGCAATCCACTTCTTGTTTATGGACTTAGCTTGGAAACATCGAGCTGAAAGAATGAAAGATATGGAGAAATTGCTTCCGTTTAACTAGAGAATTCGAATATCTTTTACAGCAGAGTAATATCTTGCAACAATCTCTTTAAGTTCCTTAAGGCCTCTCTGTTGATTATCTAATAAGTATCTACGTTCTCTACTGGAGTTGAACTCGATCTGAGCAGTCTGTCGGCCATCTTGGTCAACTAACTCACAGTTCTTTGGTTTGATAGGGAAAAGATAGTTTTTAATCAGACTGCAACAGTCAGCAGACTGTTCTAAGATTTTTATGTTCTTGTTAGTCTTATCTCTAAGAGTTTTAATGTTTCTTCCTTGCGGACCGATCGCCTTGCCGACGTCACCTTTCTTTGTAACAAATATTAATGTATTATTAACCTGAAAACAATCAGTACAAGAAACATAGGTTATGTCGCGGAATAACCTCATCTGAAATATTGTATCTGCATTTAGTTTTATTACCACAGTATCACTTTTTTAAACCAATTATTGATATAGCGTATGGTTTTCTGCAGAGAGCTCCAAGTTCATCATTAGTCTGTTTGATTACATTAACTTTTGTGTCGGTTAATGCAGCCAAGCGTTTGTAACTCTCTTTATCATTAAGATTTGTTGTAAGAAATACTTCAGCAAGTTTACCTTCTTTTAGTATTCTTAGTGTTTCAGCTTTGCCAAATACAAGTTTTTTCTTATCTTTTATTACAGTTGTTATGGCCACCATTATTTTTTACTTCCTTTCGACGCAGTAGGCTTTGTCTTCGCAGCGCTTTTCTTCGGCGCAGTTTTAGTTTTCTTAGTTTTCAGCGCAGACTTCTTCATCTGAACCACTAAATCAGGTAGTCCCGTTCCGATTGGAACTGGCTGATTGATCATAATGTTTTCAACAACACTAGTTAGGTGATCTTCCTCACCAATAACACTTGCTTCAACAAGGTGTCGTAAGGGTATTTCAAAAGAAGCTCTAGCTAAAACACTCTGTTTCTCACTAGTAATACCGTGTCGAGTTATACCTAATAGTTCTCCAGACTTACACATTGTGTCTGCAACTAGCATAACGTGACGTATGTCAACATTAAGACCTTCTCGATCTAAGATCATCATAATTTCACGTATAATTAACTCAGCAACAGCTTCGATTCCATAAGTCTTAGCAACTTCGTAAAAATGGTTTGTAGTTACGTTATTTTCGTCAACTTCAGGAATCTCTTGGGTATCTTTAAGATTAGAACCATATGTCTGTACAACGTATTCATCTTGTTTACGAACTGCTAGAGAGTGAGTTACACCTTTTATACCAGATACGTATAAGCTACGTATTTTTTCTTTTAATTTGTATAGTTTCTTAATGTCTTTAACACTGGTTAGGTGAATGTTGTTTCCAATTGCCTTAACATCCGTGCCTTTAAGCTGCTTACTTAGGTTCTCAACGATCGTTTTTACACTAATACTATGTTTTTTACATAGTTCAGGGTTAAGTTTAACTATTAATTTGAAGTTTACTAGATCTGAGACAAACTCCGAAGCAATTGTCTCTAAACTTACTTGTTTTATCTTGTTAGCAATCTTGTCTGCTGCAGCAAAGGTTTTGTTATGTGGTGCTTTTAGCATTATGTTCATCATAGGAGTCTTTGGCTCTTTTCGCGCGTCTAAGATCTCGATAATTCTAGGTAGACCTAATGTAACGTTTAGCTCAGCAACTCCTGCAAAGTGGAACGTTCTCATTGTCATCTGTGTGCCTGGTTCTCCCAGACTCTGAGCTGAGATAACTCCAATTGCTTCGCCAGGACTAACTTGCATCTTCTGGAATCGTTCCTCAACCTTTTTTTTCTGAGCAGGGTTAAGCTTATTTAATTTAATATCACTAACAATCTTGTCAGGTAAATCCATCTGATTCCATTCCTTATATTGTGACATCTAGTTTACCTCCATCAGAACTAGCGACATCAATTCCGTCACCACCATATCTGAACTGTATGATGCTTCTTCCAGAATCCCGAACTGTTCCGTCGTAATCTACTTTTAAATCTTGAAGTGCGTTGATTAATCTTCGTTGCATGTATCCACTCTTAGGAGTTCTCATTGCTGTATCCATAAGTGAATCTCGTCCTACTATTGCATTAAAGAATAGTTCTATTGGATCCATTCCATGTGCATAACCATGCGATACAAAACCGTGTGCTTCTGGGCCAAGATCGTTTCGCTTAAAGTGAGGTAATGTTCGGTTTTTATATCCAAAGTTGATTCTTTCTCCACGTAGGGCTTGCTGACCTAAAAATCCACTCATAAGTGCGATATTCAATACCTTGTCTCCAGATCCTGCGTGTGCAGACTGGACCAGCATAGTATTCTCTTTTACAACCTTTGCTATCATATCAGACATAACATTTCGTGAGTTGTTTAGTGTTCGTAACATATGTGCTTCGAAAGTCTCTTCCACAGTCTTACCTGGCATAGGTATGATCTTTCCTTTGTGGAAGTCTTTGATGACAACATCTGATTCTTTAGTTTTATTTTGTAATATGTCTGCAATCTGATGCTGTTGCGTCTTAGGTATATCTAAATCCGATAAGGAGATTGTATATGCACGTAGCTTACTTACAGCAAGACCTAATGCGTTTAGTTTATTTATTACTTCAGAAACGACATCAGTACCATATATCTGATGTATCTTATGCAGAAGTAGACCGCCGTGTTCACCTACTTGTTTCTTATCAGCAATACCTTGTAGAAGTTCACCTTTTTTAACTACAAACTTGCCAATAACATTCTTACCTTTAATAAATTCTTGACCGGTGCTTTCAAAGTCTAGATCTTTAGGTAGTATGAGACTGAATATCTGACGTCCACGCCACAGCTGCTTACCTTTCTCAGTGACAGCAGGCTTAGGAAGATCACCATCATATTCAAATGCATTAACTAAACTAGATACTTCTGATCGAGTTAGTAACATCTCCTTTGTAAGGAAGTACGTACCAAGTAACGAGTCTTGAATTAGACCGATAATACTTAGACCATATCTAGGTGTAATAATCTGGTTATCAAGTAATAGAATACTTCTTGCCTCTGCTTGAGCTTCTTCAGTTTGAGGAACATGCATGTTCATCTCATCACCGTCGAAGTCAGCGTTGTATGAAACACATACTAATGGATTGATTCTAAATGTATAACCTGGAAGGATCTTAACTACATGACCCATCATAGATAGTCTGTGCAAAGAAGGTTGTCTGTTGAAGATTACAACATCGCCATCTATTAACTGTCTTTCGACAATCCAACCTGGCTCAATCTCTTCAAGAATTGTAGGTATTGTCTCATCTGTGATCTTTCTACGTCGGCTATCTGCAGTTGTTACGTACTTTGCAGATGGATAACCTTCATGGTTTTTGATGAGAGTTTTAAGCCAAGGTAGGTTCCATTCAGTAGCGGTTGTTGCAATTGTCATCTCTTTTGCAACACCCATCGGAACGCCTAACTCATTGATTTTGATGTTTGGATCTGGCGAGATAACTGCTCGTGCACAGAAATTAACTCGCTTACCTGCTAGGTTATATCTAAATCGACCCTCTTTACCTGAGATTCGTTGCGCTAACGTCTTTAGAGCTCTACGCGTTCTATGTCTAGCTGGTGGGATCTGTGATACTTTGTTGTTAAAGAATGTTGTAATATGATATTGTAGTAGGTCCCATAGATCTTCTACAATGATCTCGGGAGCTCCAGCATTTATGTTTTCTAGAAGTCGCTGATTAACTCGAACAACATCAGTAAGCTTGTGTGTAAGATCATCTTCACTTCGTTCTCCGGTTTCAAGTGTGATCGATGGTCTGATTGTGATTGGTGGAACTAATAACAGATCAAGTACTAGCCATTCGGGTCTGAATACTGCGGGATCATATCCAATAGCTGCTAGATCGCCATCTGGTATCTTCTCAAACCATTCTTTAATCTGATCTGGCCAAAGTCTTTCATTGTCTAGTTGGAAAGTTGTTGGCTTGTTAAGCTTTACAGGAGTTAGTTTTGTACTACAGTATGGACACTTCTTGACGTTCTTAAGAGATGTAAATAATGCAGACATAAGCGCACGTGTTCGTTCTAGGTTGTGGGTATTCTTTGCTTCTTCAAACTTAGCTGTCCACTCCTCGATCTTGTCCTGACGTAACTTAACTCTACCACATTCATGGCAGCTTGCTCTCAAGATCTTGTATACAGTGTCAATGTAGATAATCTGAATAACTGGTTTAGATAGGTTGATACTCCCAAAGTGACCTGCACAAGTTTTCATTCTACCGCCACAAGTCTTACAGCGTAATCCTGGATCAATAACACCCAGGCTAGGATCCATTAAACCTTTCTTAACTGGATAACCATCAGCATCGTAGATATCTGGAGTGATTACATTTACTACACTCAGCTTCTTTATCATCGAAGGAGATACAACTCCAAATGATATCTTCGCAATCTGTTTAGTTACGATCTCTTTTTTCATTTTAATTATTAATTTTATACTTGTCGCGTAAGGACAGTTTAGGTCTGATTCCTAGACTCTTTAGCTCGTCTAAGAATAACTTGAATGCATATGACATCTCCACTGGTGAAGCCTTAACCTTATCACCACAGGTCAGACAGGTTACTTTGTCTTTGTAATAATCAGTAATCGCTAAGTCACCACAACGGTCACATACATGTATGATTGCCTTATCAGAGTCAAACCGTTCTTTCATTAGAAGTGATGCACCATGACCAATTAAAGTCTCCTTCTCCATCTCTCCGAATCTTAGACCACCCTCAACTGCCTTTCCAGCTGTTGGCTGTCGTGTTAGAAGTGCGACTCGTCCTCTTGCTCTTGCCTGTAACTTGTCCTTAGCATTGTACTTAAGTCTTAGATAATAAATACTACCTACGAAGATTCTTGCTTCGTATTGTTTTCCAGTTCGACCGTCGTAAAGTGTCTCAGTTCCATCGTCTCGGAAACCGAGTTCCTTTAATTCATTACGTAAGTCGCCAGAGTCCTCACTATCAAATGAGGTGCCGTCAACATAACGACCAGATAATGCTGCGACCTTTCCACCAAGGATCTCTATAAGCTGACATACTGTCATACGTTTGCTGACTCCAAACGGTGAAAAAATCAGATCTGGTTGTATACCTGACTCAGTGAATGGAACGTCTTCTGATTTTGCAACAAGTCCAATGATTCCTTTCTGTCCATATCTACTGGAAAATTTATCTCCGACAATAGGAACACGAGTGTCTCTTACTTCGATTCTAAGAAGTGGGTTACCATCAGAACTTTCAGTCATAAGAACCTTTGAGACCGTACCGATCTCACCAAATTTGATTCTTACCGATGTATCTTTTCGAATATTTGCAATAGCACTAAATGATTCTAACTTACTTAGGAATCGTGGAGGTGAGTTCTTTCCAATAATTACATCAGAACCTTTAACATCTACTTCAGGATAGGTGATTCCATCTTCTTCCAGGAGTCTGTAATCTTCTTCAGTTGTATATCCCTGAATTTCCTTATCTGGTATTGCAATCCGGTCTACCTGTCCACCCGGATATCTTGCTTTTTCTGCGATGTACGGACGATAGTGAGTGATTCTAGCGTAACCACGATCTAATGAGCCTTTGTTTACAACAATAGAGTCCTCAACATTATACCCTTCATAGTTCAGAACAGCAATAGTTATATTCTGTCCACCAACCATAAGATCTCCAAAAATATCTTGCGTAAAACTTCTAACAAGTGGTCTTTGTGGGTAGTGTAAAAGATTCATGTTAGTATCAAGTCTGTTTAGGAAGTTTAATGCGTATAGACTACAACCTTGTCGTTGATTCTTCTGACCACCATTAAGTCTGGCAGCAGCTTCAAAGTTACCGTATGGAACAAGAGATGTGTTTGCTCCGAAGATTGCTAAAGGATTAACTTCTAAGTGAGTGTGTTCTTTTGTTATGTCTTCTTCATTAAGTGCGACAAATGCACTCTCTTCTTCTAGCGCATCCAGTGATTCAATAACTCCTTTCTTGATTAGATCTGACCATTTAAGTTTACCTGCTTTAAGCTGGTTGTTGTGTTCGTCAGTTAGAAGGGACTTACCGTTCTTGACAATAATTAATGGACGTCTATGTCGGTCTTTACACATTACAACGTCAACTCGATTTTTAACAGAATCATAATTTAGATTTAGTGAGCCAGAGATTTTTCCATCACGTCTACTAGATATAACTTGCTCTACAAACTTGTCCCCGTCAGGTACCTGTCCATGAAGGACACCATCTATGAATACATCAACGCCCATTTTAATCAAAAGGTTTTAGACCTATTTCCTCCATAGTTTTAATTGATTTGCTTTGTTCTGATTTGCTCATGTTCTTTGTGATGTGTGATAATATTGCTAAAGTCTTTCTTAGACCTATGTTCTTTCCTTGAGGTGATTCAATCGGACACAGTCTACCCCAGTGTGTAGGATGTAGCTCTCTTGCCTCAAAGCTCTCTCGAGACGCTTCTAATAGTGATACTACATTTCTTAGATGCGCGTACATGTTAGTATAACAATCTCTTTCAAGTCTTTGGCTAACTCCCTGTCGTCCAGAGGTCCATTTTCCAGTAGCCATTGCGCTCTTTATCCTTTGAGTTAATAACTTTGTTCGTACAATAGATGCTAAAGGTATGATTCTACCTCGTCTAACTCCTCGTGTGAATATGTATATGATGTCGCTGACCAACACTTTAAAGTTGGTTCGGAATAGATCTTCAAGAAGATCTCCAGACATTCTAACTCTTTTATTCATGTAATGGTCACGGTCGTCTGGATTAATGGTACCTGCCTTTAACATAATAAGTTTCTTAACCATTCGTCCGATAAATCGTGCTTTAGCTTTTCTACTTTTAATATCTCGTCCAACATGTGGAAGTAAAAGATTATCTAACATGTATACAACTCGTTGTATCTTTCGATCGCGAGGTAGTGCTAAGTGCATTGTTTTTGCTATGAATTCTTGCGCATCTTCCGCAGTCTTAATATCGAGCGCTTCGTATAAGTTAATATACAGATCGTCATTGATTTCGTGGTCTACGAGATCCACAATGTCTTTATCTACAGTTACGCCAAGCGCTTTCATAATTATAACAAAAGGAATCTTACTAAATGTTGTAAAACTCATCAAGAATAAACCTTCTTTGTTCCTATCAATTGAATGTGGAATTCTATATGTATCATATGCTGAGAACAGACTAACTTTGTGTGTGATTGGACCTGAGTCAACAAGCTTAGCAAAGACAGTATTTGGCGCAAGATCTTCTAAGTAGACGAGTACTCGTTCAGTACCATCGATTATAAAGTAACCACCACAATCTTCCGGATCTTCTCCAGCATCAATTAGCTGTTCAGAATTCAGATCTGAAAGGTGACATAACTTTGATTTTAACATTATAGGGATCTCTGCGATCTCAACCTCTGCACGTTCTCTTTCTTTACCATCTATGATTAACCCAACTTCTAGGAATACTTTTGAAGAATATGTTAAATTTCTTAATCGAGCTTCCATTGGGTATAGCTCTCTTTCAGAACCATCTGCTTCAACAATAGTTGGTCTATTAAGACTGATTGCGCCAAACTCAAACTTTACTTCCTCTACTTCTGGCGGAACAACTGCAGGTATAGCTTCTTTTTGATCATTAACAATCTTCTGAAGTTGATTCTCAATAAAATCATTAAACGATACAATGTTGCTGCCCACTAATGTGTTTTCCTCGAAGAATTTTCGGATAAGTAGCTTTCTATCAATCATTCTACAACCCTCCGATAATAAAGATATTTTCCAGATGGACCCATTCGTTCTATTTCAATTACGTCATTAATCTTAGCATCTAGCTGTTTAATAACTGCGTCTTTTAGAAGAATTTTTGGTAGTTGAACTAAAGCAACGTTATACCTGGCTAGAACGTCTAGCTTTTCTTTCTCAGACAAAATACGATGTTTCGGAACCAAAACATGTTTTAAAAGATCTATTTTTTTAACCAGCGATACCACCCATACTCTCGACCGTAAATAAGCGCCCTGGCCGAGATTTTCAAAGTCAATCTTGGTTGATTGGATAAACTTATAAAGTTTTCCTCTGCCGTAAAGCAGTTTTTTTGAACTCGGGTCATGCGAGATCTGTAAATCCTTTTTGCAAAGAATTTCTGACAGTCACATATGATAGGCCAGACTACACCACCAGGGCTTGCTTGTCTGTCTTCTAATCGGTTTATAAAGTTTTCTTGAGAAAGCAAAGTTTATTGGCGAATCTTTGATTTGACTTATAAAGTTTTCTCACCGAAAAACTTAGAAGCCATATATCTTCTTGTACTTAGTTCTTAGATATGAAACATATGCATCAACATCCAGTCCTTTTCCACATGTTTTCTTAATGATGTCATCTGCACGTATAGTATCTCCTTTGCTATGAACATGTTTTTTTAACCAATTGATTATTGGCACGAATTGTAGTTTACCAAACTTTCGTTCTAATCCTGGGATGTCTTTCTTCATCTGTGCAAATAACTGCGATGCATAGATAGTTCCAAGTGCATATGTTGGAAAGTAACCAAAATATCCGCAAGACCAGTGAACATCTTGCAATACACCTAATGCATCTGTTTTTGGAGTGACGCCCAGCATTGCTTTCATCTGTCGGTTCCATTCTGCTGGAAGATCTTTTACTTTTAGACGACCTTCAATAAGCGCTAGCTCTAGCTCAAATCGTAAGATAATGTGTAAGCAATATGTGACTTCGTCTGCCTCAACGCGAATTAAACTTGGTTTGACAAAGTTCAGCTCATGATAAAAATCCTTGAGTTTGACACCTTTCATTTGCGTAGGAAAGCCTTTCTTAAATTGTGTAAATAGCACGTTGGCGAATGACTCACTTCTACTCATAATATTCTCCCAGAATCGAGATTGCGATTCATGTAATCCAAATGATGGTGCATCATGTAGCGTCGTGTGTGCGTACTTTTGTGGAAGATTGAGATCGTATAGAGCATGTCCTGATTCATGAACCGTTCCAGTGAACGAACTCAGAGGGTCCTTATCGTCAAAGCGCGTTGTAAAACGAGTATCCTGTGTACCAAGACTTACTGTAAAAGGATGCGTAGATTTATCGATTCTACTTATGTCTTTTTCACGGATTATCTGTGGGTAAATCCAGTCGCTAATCGCTTGCTGACCTTCTTCAGGAAATCGTCCTTTCAACGTTTTCTTTTGTCTTTTGTACTGCTTAGTGCTTTTTATATCTTTTAACAACCTGACTAACTCAGGTTTTAGTTTCTCAAAGATCGGTTTTAGTTGTTTTACTGTCATACCTTCTTCAAAACTATCCAATAATGTGTTGTAGGGATGACCGGGGAGATTAATGTATTTTATCTTCTGCTTCTTGAATTTAATCATCTTCTCAAGATATGGTGCAAAGATCGCAAACTTGTTTTTCTCTCTAGCAATCTTCCACTTTTCACCACATATTGCTTGAAATTTCGTATAGTCTGTAACAAATTTAGTTGGAACCTTTCGGCTTTTTTCAACTCCTTTGTGAAGCCGCGTGACTACAAGTCGGTCTTTTGGTGTAAGTTTCTTAAGAACTGCTGACTTCATTAAGCGTTTAAGTGCAGCCCAAAGTTTATCATCAATGATCATCTCATGTACTAGTTTACTTAGAATCGCTAACTGTTCAGATCGATCTTCAATCCCTTTTTTTGGCATGTAGGTTTCTAAATCCCATTGTAATAAGCTTGCAGCATTGCCAATTAAACTAGCTTCTTTTTGAACCTCATAAATAAATTCAAGATCGTCTTTAGTTGCCATATTTTACCAAGTAATTAACCCTTAAAAAATGTTCTACAGTAAAGTATACTATAAAGCATAGGTTTAAAAACACCAATTATATACCTGAGTTAGAGATTGAAAAGAAGTAATGTGATTTAAGGATCTTGTTCTACATCCATTAGCTCTTTGTTGAGATCGTGGATAATAATGAAAAGTACAAAAACATTCAAGGCACTAGGTGTAACGAAACCCGTTTTAGACGCCATACGTGCTCAAAAATTTGATAAGCCTACTGAGATTCAGGCAAGAACCATTCCCTTGATACTCTCAGGCCGAGATGTTATTGGTGGATCTAAAACTGGATCTGGAAAAACTCTAGCATTTAGTTGTGGTATAATCAAGAAAGTAATACCGCATAAAGGCGTACAGGCAGTTGTATTAGTGCCTACGCGAGAACTTGCTGAGCAAGTTGGAAATGCAATCATAAAGTTTTCTAAGTTTAAACGAATGAGTGTCGTTAAAGTCTATGGTGGTGTATCGATTAACCCACAGATAGAGCACTTACGAAGAGCAGATGTTGTTGTAGCAACTCCTGGCAGATTACTCGATCATATCGACCGACGTACCGTTCGGTTAAATGCAGTTAAGACGCTAGTTCTTGATGAAGCCGATCTAATGTTAGATATGGGTTTCTTACGCGATGTAGAAAAGATTATTCGAGAGACTCCAAAGCGACGTCAGACCCTATTGTTTTCTGCTACTGTTTCCGATGATATCTATCATCTGGAAAAGAAACACATGCATAATCCTGAGAAAATTTCAGTTGAACAGTTTGTTGATGCATCAAAACTAAGACAGGTATACATAGATGTTCTTAGTCAAGAAAAGTTTTCTTTACTTGTTCATCTGTTGAAAGAAGAAAGATCTGGATTAGTAATGGTGTTTTGTAATACTCGTAGGAACACTGATTTTGTTGCTAAGAACCTTAAAGCAAACAATGTACAATGCTGTGCTATCCATGGTGGACTGACACAGAGTAAACGACAACAGATCTTACAAGATTTTCATAGAGGTAAGACCTATGCTTTGATCTGTACTGATGTTGCAGCTCGTGGTTTAGATATTCAAGATGTATCACATATTTACAACTATGATGTCTGTAAAGATGCTAAACAATATATTCATCGAATTGGTAGAACTGCTCGAGCCGGAAAAGAAGGTAAGGCAATTACATTACTTTCAGACCGCGATCATGATAATTTCTCTAAAGTTAGTCGACTTAATCGAGACATTGAACATATAGAAATGCCTGAAATCCCAAGCGCCCAGATTGTATATAGACCTACAGGTAGAACACCAACAGATAGGCGACCTGGTAGATTTATGGGTAGACGTAATGGTTCGGGTGGCGGTGGACGTGGTGGTCAAAGACCGCGAATACTGCGAAGACAGTCTAATGCCGCTAGACCGCGTAGATCTAACGCATCTCGATAGTTAACAGTTCTGTACTCACGTCTATGCAAATGTTTTTTATGTCTTTAGGTAATAATATATAGATGGGTTTTTTAGATAGTTTAAAATCGATACTCAAGTCTAAAACAGAGTTAGAAGAGAAGGTTATTGAGACGATAAAATCTACTGATCTTAAAAAATGGATTCAAGGTAGAAAAAAAGATATTGCTACTGAAGAAGCTGAATTCTTAGCTCGAATAAATACGCGAATAAACCAACTTGCTGATGAGCTTGAAAAAGAAGTAGCTGAGCTTAAGGAAATCGATTTTGATAACTTAAAAATTGAAAAACGTACTAAGTTCATAACAGGAGTTAATCTGGATAAGTACATCGACCATCTCAAAAACTTAATCGAAACGCTACGAAATTTAGATTTAACTACGTCAGCAGATATTATGGTAACGATAACTAAGGTTTTCAACGAATTTGATCAAAAAGCCATGAAGAATTTTCAGAAAGCATCTTTCTTTGTTGGACACAAATTAGGTGATATTGGCATAAGCACTGCCCGTTTTTTCAAAGACATAAAACAGCTAATAAGTGCTAATGAAACCTTAATTAAGAACACTAAAATGATTCAGTTTGTGGGTTCTCGATTAGATGAGATAGATAACCTTGAAAAAACCGCGCAAGAATTTACGTCTCAAAAGGCGTCTTTTGAAAAGGAAGTGTCAAAGTTAGAAGACGAAAAGAAACGCGTCACTAAAGAAATAGATACTGTAAAAAATAGTAAAACATATGCTAAAGAAACTCAAAAGCGAGAAGATCTAGAAAAAGACAAGACTGAGCTCACTAAAAACATCTACAAATTAAGAACGCTTATAGATTTCAAACTTTTAGCCAACACATTTCATAGTAATCCAAAACAGATAGCGATTGTAAGGGAATACAAAGCTAATTTTGAAGCAGCATTTCAGAGAGATGCAGGTAGGAAATTGATTAGCTTGCTTGAGGAAGCAAAAGTCAATCATGGAAATGTATTAGATAGTATAAACAAGATAACAGCTACTCAGCAAAAGATCGATAACACTTTGATTGAACCCGATCGTGTTAATGAGCTAAACCATGCTATTGGAGATATAACACGTAAGATCGAAGAGATTACTTCTAAGACAGAACTTGAACAAAAAAAGTACGATAAGTTTCAAGCAAACCGTGAGAGAGTATTGTCGTTAGTTCGAGAAAAGCTAGCTGAGATCGATGTAGTTTTAGAATAACGTTATTCTGGAATTTTACCTAAATGTATTAAAGATAGACCATAATCTGCAATTTCTTTCATCTGTCGGTCATCTTCACCCATGTCAGTTATATTGCAAATGTCTGAGAGTACTTCTAAAATCTTCTTACGCCCCCATTTTTCCTTACGAGCAACATCTACAAAATTAGCATGATATGAAAAAGCACAAGGTGGATTAATACCATCACCATGATAAAATCCCCAAAGGGTATTTAACGCATACTTTGCAGCTACCTTAGCGTGTGCTTTCTCGTGAGCAATCACTTTTTTCGTAAGAGTATCATCCCACTTTGGCTCTAGTTTAGCTCGACGCTCAAGATCTTCAGAGGTATTGAATAAGTCAATATGTTTTAGCACGCTCTTTTCAGAGACAGTCTTTTTGGTGAGGTACTCTTCTAAACCAATACGTCCTACGGCAAAACTTTCCAGAATTTCATGAGATTGTCTAAAGTAACTACCTATCTGAATATCGTCCCTTACAGTAGGTTGTACTGTCTCTCCAGCTAAGATCCGATCTATTTTATTCAAAGTAGGGTCTTTACATTTATGCATAACTACACTTCAGTAGTTGACTTAAAAAACTATCCTTTTA